>Ga0208627_1000038_pt1 | contig 61583 bp, 46 predicted proteins | sample LakWasMet13_LOW5_2_FD_183861 | JGI IMG/M metagenome (GOLD analysis project Ga0208627, IMG submission 183861) | Freshwater sediment methanotrophic microbial communities from Lake Washington under simulated oxygen tension - Sediment Metagenome... | ecosystem: Environmental > Aquatic > Freshwater >... | reverse complement strand
GATTGGCAAAGGATCTGCTACATAAGCTTTTCTTTTCATTTGATCAATATACCAATCGGTCATGAAAAGACTAGTATTTACGATTCTCACATCCGTTCTCACATTTTCAATTTCTTGAGCATACCATAAAGGGAAAGTATCATTATCACCAATGGTAAATAGAATAGCATTTTTATCACACGATTCGAGATAATTTTTTGCCATGGCAATAGCAGTGTATCTATTAGATCTAGTATGATCATCCCAGTTTTGACTCGCCATTAAAATAGGAGCTGCAAGTAAGGAAGCACCAATTACAATGGGTCCAACGAGTTTCGATTTAACTTTTTCTGCTATCATTTCATAAACAGCAAAAACTCCAAATCCAATCCAAATGGCAAAAACATAAAAAGAACCAACGAGCGCATAATCTCTTTCGCGAGGTTCAAACGGACGCTCATTTAAGAATACTTTTAAAGCGATGCTCATGAATAAAAAGAACACCAACAAAACATAAAAGCTTTTTAAGTCTCTTTGTGCGTGATATAGCAATCCAATTAGTCCCAATAATAAAGGTAAAAAGTAATAAAAATTTCTTCCTTTATTGTTTAAAACATCTTGTGGTAAATTGGTTTGTGTTCCTTCGCCAAGGTGCAGTTCGTCAACAAACTTAATACCGCTCATCCAATTGCCGTCAAGATTATCATACTTTCCTTGAATGTCGTTTTGTCTTCCGACAAAATTCCATAGTAAATATCTTCCATACATATAGCCAAATTGGTATTCAATCATGAAACTGAAGTTGTCCCAAGTGGATGGTTTTTCAACAATTAAATAATCGCTGTATTTTTTTAGAAAAGCAACATAATCTTCGTTGTCTATTTTCTTTTGTGCATAAGCCGTTTTAAACTCGTTGATATTCTTTTGCATTTCCTCTTTTAATTGAGAAACTGCTTGTCCAACTTGTTCTTCACTAATGCTATCAAGGTTGACGCCATATTGCGCTAAATCTTCTTCATAGGGATAGTCTTGGTTTAATTTAAAGTTAGGAACACTGGTAAAGGAAATGTAGTTCTCGACATTTTCGGTACTCCACAATCTTGGAAGAATCGCTTTTTGATTGTCATCTGTATTTTGTTCTGCATTTTTGAAATCGTTAACAATAACATATTTCCCAGTTTTATAGTCTCTTTCATAGTTGGGTGCTTTGTCAAGATAAGGTTGATCGGCATCTAAACCTGCAAAAGTATCGGTATACTGTGGGCCGTAAAATAACGGATTCACACCATATTGCTCACGATTGTAATAAGCTAAAACTTCGGCAGCATCTGAAGGTTTATTTTCGTTGATAACCGTATCGGCATTGGCACGAATAGGTAACATCATCCAAGTAGAGAAACCAATCAATACAAAAAGAATACAAAGAATAACCGTATTGTAAAAAGGATGTCCTTTTGCTTTGGTGTATTTCAATCCAAAGTAGAAAAAGGCAATAATTAAAAGCAACGCAAAAATGGAACCCGAATTAAACGGTAAGCCAACACTGTTTACCATAAAAATTTCCATCTTTCCAAAAAATGCTAGAGTATAAGGCAATAATAATTTGAAAATAAACAACAACACGGCAACAATTATAATGTTTGCCAAGATGAAATTTTTGATTGTTACGGTTTTGTAATGCTTAAAGTAATAAAGGAATCCAATAGCAGGGATTGTTAGTAAGGACAAGAAGTGAACACCAAATGATAGTCCAATAATTAATGAAATTAACAACAGCCAACGGTTTCCTTTTGGCGTTTCCATGTCTTGTTCCCAACGTAATCCCAACCAAAATTGCAAAGCAATAAGTAAGGAAGCCATAGCATATACTTCAGCTTCAACGGCACTTGACCAAAAACTATCAGAAAAAGTAAAAGCTAATGCACCAACAAAGGCACTTCCTAGAATTACGATGGCTTTTTCTTTAGTGATTTCGGTATAATTTGAAATTATTTTTCGCAAAACGATTGTTGATGACCAATACATAAACAAAATAGTAAAGGCACTTGAAAAAACGGAGGTCATATTTACCATTAAGGCAACTGTTTCTTTGCTTGTAGCAAACATGGCGAAAAAGGCACCAATCATTTGGAATAAAGGCGCTCCTGGCGGATGCCCAACTTCTAGTTTTGCAGCTGTGGCAATATATTCACCACAATCCCAAAAACTCATCGTGGGTTCAACCGTTATAGAATAAGTGATTAAAGCAATTGCGAATGTTGTCCAACCTAAAATGGTATTCCATTTATTAAAGTTAAATGTCGGCATATGATTATTAAATGAAGTTTATTTTAACGATACAAAGAAACTATTTTTTTTAACGTAAAGTCACGCAGTCAAATAAAATTTTTTCAAATGCTTTAACGGCTTAATGTTGTGATTAGTATAGTTGTAAATTGAATTTTTTTGAGCCTGAAATAAAACCGTTAAAGATTTTTTATGGTTATTTATTTGTGTAAACTAAAATTTGTATTAAATTTGCACTCGCGTTAAGCAAAAGCTGGTCTATGGTGTAATGGTAACACAACTGTTTTTGGTGCAGTCTTTCAAGGTTCGAGTCCTTGTAGACCAACAGAAAAAATCCCTGTCAACACAGGGATTTTTTTGTGCGCAAAAAGGTCGAGAAGTTTATCCCGTCTCGTTTTTTGAACGAGACGGGAAGTCCTTGTAGACCAACAAAAAACCTCTCAATCACTTGAGAGTTTTTTTTTATTTTAGAAAATTATGTTTTTTATATTTTAAAAGTTAGAACAGGAAGCGAAGAATGATTTACTAAATCTTCACTAATACTTCCGTTAAAGAAATGAGAAAGTCCTTTTCTACCATGAGTACTCATTCCAATTAAATCGGCACCAATACTGTCGGCAAAATTTAATATTCCTTTTTCAACATTGGTTTCGTTGTAAATATGCGTTTCAAGTTTGTTGATTTTAAAATCTCCTGCAAATTTTTGCATAATATCATTCGCTACGGGAGTAGGTTTAAAATTATTTGGAGTATTAATCATTACTAAATGTAATGTTGAATTAAAACGATTGGCAAATTCAACTACTTTTTCAAATGGTTTTTTAATCTCATCCGTAAAGTCAGAAGCGAAAACAAAATCATCAACTTGGAAATTAGGTTGGTCTTTTTTGATAATTAACACGGGAACATCTGAATTTCTAACCACTTTTTCCGCATTGGATCCAATAAACATTTCTTTAAATCCACTAGCGCCATGAGAGCCCATCACAATTAAATCAACACCGTTTTTTTCACTTATTTTCATAATGCCATCAAATGCCATTTCAAACTGAATTACATCAGAAATATTAAGGCCTTCTAAATAATCCTCTTCCATTAAATCTTCTAATTTTTTGATGGCGGCGTTTTTAAAAAACATTAATTCTGGAATATTGTGTCCGCTTCCAATTGCATCTGCACCTTGGTGAGGCAATTCAAGCATGTGCAATAATATAATTTCAGCATCGTTTTTTCTTGCTATTTGAGCGGCAACTTTTAAGGCGTATTCGGCAGTTTCTGAAAAGTCTGTGGGGATTAGGATTTTTTTCATAAAAAATAAATTTGTCTGTATGTATATATATTTTGGTGGAATAAAAGTAGTGATTTTTTTTTGATTTGGCAATGTTTTTTCTTTTATAAAAAAATAACTATATTTGCACCGTTATTTACGATATTAATTAAATAATGAGGGAAGCAATGCTTCCCTCTTTTTATAAATTATGACATTTAAAGAAAGAGTAGGGCAATTACTTGAAGAGGTTTTAAAAGAAAGACCAACATTATTTTTGGTAGATTTCACAATTTCAGATAGTTTTAAAATTACCGTAACTTTGGATGGCGATAAAGGTGTAAATTTGCAGGACTGTATTGATGTAAGTCGGGCTGTTGATAATAATTTAGACCGTGAAGAACAGGATTTCTCTATTGAAGTGGCGTCGTTTGGAGTTGGTTCTCCTTTAAAATTAACACGTCAGTATAAAAAAAATGTGGGCAGAATGTTAATCGTTAAATTAGCTACCACTACAATAGAAGCCGAACTCGTTGAAGCCAATGATGAATTTATCACTTTAACTTGGGAAGCAAGAGAACCTAAAAAAGTTGGGAAGGGAAAAGAAACAGTTCAAAAAAGACTTGAGCTGCCTTATACAGAAATAAAAGAAGCAGTTGTTACAGTAACATTTAATTAAAATTTTGGCATGGAAAATATTGCATTAATCGAATCATTTTCAGAGTTTAAAGACGACAAACTTATTGATCGTGTAACGCTTATGGCGATTTTAGAAGATGTGTTTAGAAACGCATTGAAAAAGAAATACGGTTCTGATGATAATTTTGATATTATTATCAATCCTGACAAAGGGGATATGGAAATTTGGAGAAGAAGAATCGTTGTTGCTGACGATGATTTGGATTTGGAGAATGAAGAAATCACATTGACAGAAGCAAGAAACATTGAGCCAGATTTTGAAATTGGAGAAGAAGTTTCGGAAGAAGTGAAATTAATCGATTTAGGAAGAAGAGCTATTTTGGCATTACGTCAAAATCTAATTTCTAAAATACACGAACACGACAACACCAATCTTTACAAACAATTTAAAGATTTAATAGGCGAAATTTACACTGCTGAAGTACATCACGTGCGTCCAAGAGTTGTAATTTTGGTTGACGACGAAGGAAATGAAATTGTTTTACCAAAAGAAAAACAAATCCCATCTGACTTTTTCAGAAAAGGAGATAACGTTCGTGGAATTATTGAAAGTGTTGAATTGAAAGGAAATAAACCTCAAATCATCATGTCTCGTACTTCTGAAATATTCTTGGAAAAATTATTCGAACAAGAAATCCCAGAAGTTTTCGACGGTTTAATCATGATTAAAAAAGTGGTTAGAATTCCTGGCGAAAAAGCAAAAGTTGCCGTAGATTCGTATGACGATAGAATTGACCCAGTGGGAGCATGTGTTGGTATGAAAGGTTCTAGAATTCACGGAATTGTTCGTGAACTTGGAAATGAAAATATCGATGTAATCAATTATACAAGTAATATTCAATTGTTTATTACAAGAGCATTGAGTCCAGCAAAAGTTTCTACCGTGAAAATAAACGAAGAAACAAAACGCGCCGAAGTATTTTTGAAATTAGATGAAGTTTCAAAAGCAATTGGTCGTGGAGGACACAATATTAAATTAGCAGGTCAATTGACAGGTTATGAATTGGATGTAATCAGAGAAGGAAGCGTTGCCGAAGAAGACGATGTTGAATTAACTGAATTTACAGACGAAATTGATGGTTGGGTTATTGAAGAATTTGCTAAAATTGGTTTGGATACCGCAAGAAGCATTTTAAATCAAGACGTAGCCGATTTAGTTAGAAGAACCGATTTAGAAGAGGAAACGATTCTAGATGTAATGCGCATATTAAAAGAAGAGTTTGAGGACTAATCCTATCACCATAAATTAGTTAACATTAATAAGATTTTATGTCTGAAGAAAGAATTATTAGAATAAATAAAGTTTTAAGGGAATTAAACATCTCTTTAGAAAGAGCTGTGGATTATCTTAAAGATAAGGGCATTGCTATTGAAGCAAGTCCCAACACAAAAATTTCTGATAACGAATACAACATTCTTTGTGGCCAATTTGCTGGCGATAAAGGAAACAAAGAAGCCTCTAAAGAAGTAGGCGAAGAAAAAAGAAAAGAAAAAGAAGCGCTTCGTATCGAAAGAGAAAAAGAGATTGAAGACAAGCGCAAGCATGACGAAGAGCGTCAACGATTAGAGGTTATAAAAGCCAAAGGAGTAGTATCAGCACCAAAACAAGTAGGAACAATTGATTTGTCTCCAAAAGTTACGCCACCAGCGCCTGTTGTTGAAACACCAAAACCTGAAGTTGAAAAACCTGCGAAAAAGGAAGTTGTTGAAAATAAAGAAGTAGTTGAACCTGCAAAGGAAACTAAAGAAAAAACAACTCCAATGATTGCAAAATCTAAAGAGAAAGCAACGGAAAGCACTGCTCCTAAATCGGAAGAAACTGCTGCTGTTGCTGAAACTCCGGTTGATGAAAATTTCACAACGCAATATCAAAAATTATCAGGTGCTACTTTAACAGGTCAAGTAATTGATTTGTCTCAGTTTAATAAGCCTAAGAAGAAAAAAGAAGAGCCGAAGAAAGATGCTAAAATAACGCCTTCAACAGCTCCGAACAATGCAAATTCGGCAAATAATAATGCCAATAAAAATAAAAGAAAAAGAATTCCGCCAAAACCAGGAGAGCCAAGAACTGATGGTTCAAAACCTGCTATTACCCCTGGAGGAAATGCTGGTGCTCCAAGACCTGGAGGAGGAAAATTTGTTGCAAAACCTGGATTCGTAAAAGGCGCACGTCCTGCTATTGTCCAAAAAGTGGAGCCAACTGAGGAAGAAGTTAAAAATCAAATTAAAGAAACTTTAGAAAGACTTCAAGGAAAAGGAAGTAAGTCTAAAGCTGCAAAATACAGAAGAGATAAAAGAGATACGCACCGTCAAAAATCGGATGACGAACAAAGAGCTTTAGACGAAGGAAGTAAAACGATTAAAGTTACCGAGTTTGTTACCGTTGGTGAAATTGCTATCATGATGGATGTGCCAGTTACCAAAGTAATTGGAACTTGTATGTCATTAGGAATCATGGTTACGCAAAACCAACGTTTGGATGCGGAAACATTGACAATCGTAGCCGATGAATTTGGTTATGAAGTAGAATTTATCACTGTTGATATTGAAGATGCTATTCAAGTTGTCGAAGACAAAGAAGAAGATTTAGTTTACAGAGCGCCGATAGTAACCGTAATGGGTCACGTCGATCACGGTAAAACCTCTTTGCTGGATTATATCCGTAAAGAAAATGTTATCGCTGGTGAATCTGGAGGAATTACACAGCACATTGGTGCCTATGGAGTGACTTTGGATAACGGTCAAAAAATTGCCTTCTTAGATACACCAGGTCACGAAGCGTTTACCGCGATGCGTGCGCGTGGTGCTCAAGTTACCGATATTGCTATCATTGTGATTGCTGCGGATGACGACATCATGCCGCAAACCAAAGAAGCTATTTCGCATGCGCAAGCAGCAGGTGTACCCATTATTTTCGCCATCAACAAAATTGATAAACCAGGTGCCAATCCTGATAAAGTGAAAGAAAGATTAGCAGGTATGAATTTACTTGTTGAAGATTGGGGTGGAAAAATACAATCACATGATATTTCTGCGAAAGTAGGAACAGGTGTGAAAGAATTATTGGAAAAAGTATTATTAGAAGCAGAATTATTAGATTTAAAATCTAATCCAAATAAACCAGCATCAGGAACTGTTGTAGAAGCATTCTTGGATAAAGGAAAAGGATATGTGTCGACTATTTTAGTACAACACGGAACCTTGAAAATTGGAGATTATATGTTGGCTGGAAAACATCATGGTAAAATTAAAGCCATGCATGATGAAAGAGGAAATATAGTAACCATTGCCGGACCTTCAACGCCTGTATCTGTTTTAGGATTAGATGGAGCTGCAACGGCTGGTGATAAATTCAACGTATTCGAAGACGAAAAAGAAGCAAAACAAATTGCCTCTAAACGTTCTCAATTAATGCGTGAACAATCAGTTCGTACACAAAGACACATTACGTTAGATGAAATTGGACGTCGTATTGCATTGGGTCAATTTAAAGAATTAAACATCATCCTTAAAGGTGACGTGGATGGTTCTGTAGAAGCGTTATCCGATTCGTTCTCAAAATTATCTACCGAAGAAATACAAATCAATATTATCCATAAAGGAGTTGGTGCCATTACTGAAACTGACGTTATGTTGGCTTCTGCATCGGATGCCATCATCATTGGATTTAACGTTCGTCCAGCAGGAAATGCTCGACAATTAGCAGACAAAGAAGAAATTGATATCCGTAACTATTCTATTATTTACGATGCTATCGATGACTTGAAAGATGCGATGGAGGGAATGCTTTCTCCAGTTATCAAAGAAGAAGTTACTGGAACTGCCGAAATTCGTGAGACATTCAAAATCTCTAAAGTGGGAACTATTGCAGGATGTATGGTTACTGACGGTAAGATTTTCAGAAACTCTAAAATACGTATCATCCGTGAAGGTGTTGTAATCTTCACTGGCGAATTGACTGCCTTGAAACGTTTCAAAGACGATGTGAAAGAAGTATCCAAAGGATATGATTGTGGTATCCAAATAAAAGGATATAACGAAATTGAACAACTTGATATCATCGAAGCTTTCCAAGAAGTGGAAGTGAAGAAAAAATTGAAATAATAGTTTTTAACGACCCACATTTGTGGGTCGTTTTTGTTTTAAAGCTCAATTTGTAATTAATTAAATTTTAGACAGATAATTAATTGAATGAATTATTTTATATATTTGAAGATGTATCCGTCATCTATAAATAACTCTATTATGAAAAAAATCACAATTTTATTTGCAGCTATTTTATTTTCCACGACAACTTTTTCGCAAACATTTAATGGTGCTACAGGGCCAATTACGGATAATAACTGTGGTGCTGTAAATCAATTTCCTGTTACTGTCTCGGGAATTGGAGTCATAACATTTCCGCGTTTTGAAATAAGATTGGATATTACACACCCTAATGATGATAATCTGGATATTTATTTAATTGCACCAAATGGGACTCAAGTAACACTCTTAAATGATCTTGGAGGTTCTGGAGATAATTATACCAATACAATTTTTTATAACGCAGCAGAAAATTCTATTTATAGTGGGGCTCCACCATATACTGGGAATTTCAGACCCCAAGGGGTTATGACTTCGTTTAATGATATTAATGCAGATGGGATATGGATTTTAAAAGTATGTGATGATACGTCCGGCAATGTAGGAACACTCAATAGTTGGTCATTAAATTTCATGGACTTTTCTATCCCACCGGCTAATGATAGCTGTTCAGGGGCAATCTCGTTAACAGTTAATCCTGATAACTCCTGTAGTTTTATTAGTGCAGGAAATCTTCAGGGAGCAACAGCATCATTGGTTGAAGGATTATCATGTAGTGGTTCAGAAGATGATGATGTTTGGTTTTCATTCGTAGCTACTGCGACAATGCATCAGATAAGTCTCCTTAACATAAGTGGCTCGACTTTAAATGTTAATCATTCCTTATGGACAGGTTCTGATTGTAACAATTTAAGTTTAGTTCCTGATAGTTGTTCTGATATTAACTCGAGCACACCAACAGGATTGGTGGTTGGGCAAACCTACTACCTGAGGGTCTATACCAATACACCTAATCCATTTCAAACGACCACTTTTAATGTTTGTGTTGGAATTGTTGTTACACCTCCAATAAATGATGACTGTTCTGGAGCAATTTCTTTAACAGTTGGTAATGTTTTTAATGATTTTGCTTTAGATGGCTCAAATTTAGGAGCCAGTGATTATGCGCCAATTACCATAAATTGTGAAGGGCCTTCTATTCAGGTGAATTCAGGAGTTTTCTATGCTGTGACAGTTCCTGCTTCCGGTGCAGTAACAATAGAAGCAAGGGCTGCTTATACGACGGAAATTTATATGGATATAACAATGCTTGTGTTGGCAGGTAGTTGTAGCTCGCTTATAGGATTAGCTTGTAATGATGTTTATGGAAACAACGAATTACTTAACAAAATATCGATGTTTGGTCAAACGCCTGGTAGTACTTTGTATGTTAAATTGTTTAAAAAAGGGACCTCGCCACCTTCTTCAAATTCTAATATGTTTAAAATTTCAGCTTATACTGCTGTCTTAGGGGTTGATGACTTTGATGCCGATAATTTCTATTATTACCCTAATCCAGTTGAACAGTTTTTAAATTTATCATATAATCAAGAAATTTCTAATGTTGAAGTGTTTAACTTATTGGGACAAAAAATGATTTCAAAAACGATACACGCCACTGAAACCAATGTTGATTTTGCAAGTTTACCTAAAGGAATTTATTTAGTTAATATTTCTGCAGGCAATCAAATGAAAACAATAAAAGTTGTTAAAGAATAGATTTCCATTTAGCAATTATAAATAAAAAAAGTCCCGATGAAAATCGGGACTTTTTTTATTTATTGGGTTTAATCAAAAATGCGGTTGGGTATTTTTTCTTTAAATCGTTGAGGTTTTTTTCGGCCTCAATACGTGTTTTAAAATTTCCAACCCATACTTTATATATTGGTGTGCTAAAAACAATGGTAGCATCAAAATCCTTGTTGTCTTTTTTAAATTCTACTAATTTTTTTCTGGAATTTTCGTTATCACCATTGAAAATCTGAATCTTATATCGGTCGTTAATAGTTATAGAACTATTTATCTTTCTCTTTTCATTTAATAATTGTTCAAATTTTGGATCTTGGCTTACCGTTATTTTATTTTCCTGTGCGACACTTTTTGAGCATAAAAAAAGGAAAAAAAACAGCGCCGAAAAACTTTTTATTTTTGTTAAAACTTTCATAATGAATTGATTTTAATGCAAATGTAAAACTTATAAATTTAAAGAAAAGAGAAAACTTTATTTAGAATTAATATAAATTGATATTTAAGATATATTTAAGGTTTTGAGAATAACTCATAAGTCGTATTTTTGTGCAAGTTTTTAATAAAGAGTTGATTTTATAGGAACTCTTAATCAGTAAAAATCATACCAAAATTAGTCGATAATCATTTATAATATGAAAAAAGTGGGTAACCATAATTCGATATCAAGGAATATAATTTTCAGTTTAGCTTTAATGCTAACGTTCTCCTTAACTTCATTTTCTCAAGAAGCTGCTCCAGCAGCCGATGCTACAGCAGCTGCACCCGCTGCAAAAACAGGTGGTGATCCTGTAGCAGGGAAAGCATTGTTCAACTCAAATTGCGCCGCTTGTCACAAACTTGATGCAAAAGCAACTGGTCCAGCACTTCGTGGTGTTAGTGGAAAGTATGACATGGCTTGGATTTACAAATGGGTAGCCAATAGTTCTGCCTTGATTAAATCTGGCGATGCTGCAGCGGTAAAAGTTTTTGAGGAAAACAACAAAACTGTAATGACAGCGTTCCCTCAATTGTCTTCTACAGACATTGACAATATTATCGCTTATACGTCAGAGCCAAAAGCAGAAGCGCCAAAAGGAGCTGCGTCAGCTGGTGTTCCTGGAACAGGAAATAGCGACAGCGGAATTTCAAATAATGTTATCCTTGGAGCTTTAGCACTTGTAATGTTAATGTTGGTTGTTATGTTGTTCTTCGTGAATAATGTTTTAACCAAAGTAGCTAAATCAAACGGAATTGAAGTAGCGCAAAAAGAAGCTTCATTGCCAATTTGGAAAGCATTTGCTAAAAACCAATTTTTAGTTTTGGTTTCTTCCATTTTCTTATTGTTAGCAAGTGGTTACTTCTTCTATAGTTGGGTAATGCAAATAGGTGTGGATCAAGATTACGAGCCAATACAACCAATTCATTATTCACACAGAATTCACGCAGGAAGTAACGGTATCAATTGTAAGTATTGTCACTCTGCTGCTAGAGTTAGTAAAAATGCAGGAATTCCTTCGTTGAATGTTTGTATGAACTGTCACAAAAGTATTTCTGAAGTTGCTGATACAACGGCAACAGCAGATCATTCAAAAGCTTTCTACGATCAACAAATTCAAAAATTATACGATGCTGTAGGTTGGGATAAAACAGCGCAAAAATATACTGGCAAAACAAGTCCAGTGAAATGGGTGCGTATTCACAATCTTCCTGATTTTGCATATTTTAATCACTCACAACACGTTACGGTTGCAGGTATTGAATGTCAAAAATGCCACGGACCAGTTCAAACGTATGAAATTCAAAAACAATTCGCGCCATTAACCATGGGTTGGTGTGTGGATTGTCACAGAAAAACAGACGTGAAAATGGAAGGTAACGCCTATTACGACAAAATTCACGCAGAACTTTCTAAAAAATATGGTGTAGACAAATTGACTGCAGCACAAATGGGAGGTTTAGAATGTGGTAAATGCCACTATTAATAAAATAATTTAAGAAGCTAATATTTATATACGATGTCATCAAACAAAAAATACTGGAAAAGTGTTGAGGAACTAAACGAAAATAGTTCTATTGTTGATACGCTTAGAAATAATGAATTTGTGGAAGCAATTCCAACTGATGAATTTCTTTCTGACAAAGATTCATTATCATCTTCATCAACTACGCGTCGTGATTTCTTGAAATACGTTGGATTTACTACCGCTGCTGCATCTTTGGCTGCGTGTGAAGGTCCAGTTCACAAATCAATTCCATACGTTTTACAACCTGAACAAGTTATTCCTGGTGTTGCGGATTATTATGCAACAACAATGTTTGACGGTTTCGATTTTGCTAATCTTTTAGTAAAAACGCGTGAAGGTCGTCCAATCAAAATAGAAAACAATACTGTTGCTGGAGCTAAATTTGCTGCCAATGCAAGAGTTCATGCTTCTGTATTGTCATTATATGATAGTATGCGTTTGACAGCTACCAAAATGGCTCAAAAAGATTCCCATTGGACTGAAGCGGAATTAAAAATTAAATCAAGTTTAGCAGATGCTAAAGCAAAAGGAGGTCAAGTAGTTTTATTGACAAACACTCTAGCAAGTCCAACTACTGAAAAATTAATCGCTGAGTTTATTGCTAAAAACCCAACAGCGAAACACGTTGTTTACGATGCTGTTTCAGAATCTCCTGCTTTGGATGCTTTTGAAGCTGTTTATGGTGAAAGAGCATTAGCTAATTATGATTTCTCAAAAGCAAATACGATAGTTTCACTCGATGCAGATTTCTTAGGAGATTGGCAAGGGGGAAGTTACGATTCGGGTTATGCAAAAGGAAGAATTCCTCAAGCTGGAAAAATGTCAAAACATTTTCAGTTTGAAGCCAATATGACTTTGTCTGGAGCTGCTGCTGATAAGCGTGTTCCAATGACCATCGCGAATCAAAAACAAGCTTTAGTAAAAATATACAATATAATTACTGGCTCTGCTGTTGCCACTGGAAAAGTAGCTAACGAAGATGTCGTTGTAAAAGCAGCGCAACAATTAAAAGCAGCTGGTTCTAAAGGACTTTTAGTTTCAGGTATTCAAGATAAAAACGCACAGCTTTTAGTTTTGGCTATCAATGCCGCTTTGGCAAGTGAAGCAATGTCTACAGCTGATACGCGTCAAATTAGAAAAGGATCGAACGAGAAAGTAGCGCAATTAATTGCTGATATGAATGCTGGAAGTGTTCATACTTTAATTATGACAAGTGTAAACCCAGTGTATACTTTAGCAAATAGTGCAGCGTTCGTTTCAGGATTGAAAAAAGTAAAATTATCGGTTGCTCACTCTTTAAAAGAAGATGAAACCGCTTCTATAACCAATATTGCTATTCCAGCGCCTCATTATTTGGAAACTTGGAATGATTTAGTGTTGACAAAAGGAACGTATTCTTTAACGCAACCAACTATTCGTCCATTATTCAGCACCAAACAATTTCAAGAAGTATTACTTGCTTGTAATGGAAATAGTGCTACTTATTATGATTATTTGAGAGCTAATGCAGCTAACTATACTAACGGTGCTACTTGGAACAAAACGCTTCATGATGGAATTGCTATTGGTGTAGCTTCCGCTTCTATTTCTGGTTCAGCTGATTTTTCTGCTGCAGCTAATGCTTTAGCTTCTTCAAAAGCAGCAAATGGATTTGAATTGGTATTGTATACCAAAACAGGTTTAGGAGATGGTCAACAAGCGAACAACCCTTGGTTACAAGAATTCCCAGATCCAATTACAAGAGTATCTTGGGATAATTATGTAACTGTTTCACAAGCGGATGCTGAAAAATTAAAATTAGAAAACAAAATCGTTGCCAACGGTGGACTTAACGGAAGTTATGCAACTCTTGAGGCTAACGGAACCAAAATACAAGTTCCTGTAATTGTTCAACCAGGACAAGCAGAAGGAACTTTAGGATTGTCTTTAGGATATGGTCGTAAAGCTTCCATGAAAGAAGAAATGCAAGTTGGTGTTAATGCTTATGCATTGTATGCTAACTTTAATAATGTTCAAACTGCATCCATTGCAAAAGCTTCTGGCGAGCATGAATTTGCTTGTGTTCAATCGCAAAAAACATTGATGGGTAGAGGCGATATTATCAAAGAAACTACTCTTGAAATCTTTAACACAAAAGATGCCTCAATATGGAATGAAGTTCCTATGGTATCTTTAGATCACAAAGAAACTGAAGCTACAAAAGTTGATTTATGGGAATCATTTGATCGTTCAGTTGGACATCATTTTAATCTTTCTATCGATTTAAATGCTTGTACAGGTTGTGGTGCTTGTGTTATTGCTTGTCATGCAGAAAATAACGTTCCTGTTGTTGGAAAATCTGAAGTTAGAAGAAGTCGTGATATGCACTGGTTGCGTATTGACAGATATTATTCTTCTGAAGATACCTTTGCAGGTGACAATGAGAAAAAAGAAAACTTTGACGGATTATTTGGTAAAAAAGGTTCGCTTGGAGGTTTTGGAGAAATGGAAAATCCAGCTCACAACCCACAAGTTGCTTTCCAACCTGTAATGTGTCAACACTGTAATCACGCACCGTGTGAAACAGTTTGTCCAGTGGCTGCAACATCACATTCACGTCAAGGTCAAAACCATATGGCGTATAACAGATGTGTTGGAACTCGTTATTGTGCCAACAACTGTCCTTATAAAGTACGTCGTTTCAACTGGTTCTTGTACAACAAAAACAGCGAATTCGATTATCATATGAATAATGATTTAGGTCGTATGGTATTGAATCCGGATGTAAACGTTCGTTCTCGTGGAGTAATGGAAAAATGTTCAATGTGTATTCAAATGACACAGTTGACTATTTTAACTGCAAAACGTGAAGGAAGAGTAATTGCAGATGGCGAATTCCAAACGGCTTGTTCGGCTGCTTGTTCAACAGGCGCTATGGTTTTTGGAGATGTAAATGATAAAGAAAGTCAAGTTGCCAAATTAGGCGAAGATGATAGAATGTATCATTTATTAGAAAGCGTTGGTACAAAACCAAACGTTATATATCATGTTAAAGTTAGAAATACCTAGTATCAAAAATTAATTAATAAGAAACAATATAAAGGATTATGTCGTCTCACTACGAAGCACCCATTAGAAAACCTTTAGTTATAGGTGATAAATCTTATCACGATGTAACAGTAGATGTCGCTGCACCTGTTGAAGGTAGAGCAAACAAACAATGGTGGACAGTATTTTTAATTGCATTAGCTGCTTTCCTTTGGGGAGTTAGTTGTATTATTTACACCATTTCTACAGGTATCGGATCATGGGGATTAAATAAAACAGTTGGTTGGGCTTGGGATATCACAAACTTCGTTTGGTGGGTTGGTATTGGTCACGCTGGAACGTTAATTTCTGCCGTACTTTTATTATTCCGTCAACGTTGGAGAATGGGTATTAACCGTTCTGCGGAAGCGATGACCATTTTCTCTGTAATTCAAGCAGGTTTATTTCCAATTATCCACATGGGTCGTCCATGGTTAGCTTATTGGGTTGTTCCAATACCAAATCAGTTTGGATCACTTTGGGTAAACTTTAACTCACCATTACTTTGGGACGTATTTGCAATCTCAACGTATCTTTCTGTATCCTTAGTGTTCTGGTGGACAGGTTTACTTCCTGATTTTGCGATGCTAAGAGACAGAGCTGTAACGCCATTTGCTAAAAAGATTTATACAATTTTAAGTTTTGGTTGGAGCGGAAGAGCTAAAGACTGGCAACGTTTTGAAGAAGTATCCTTGGTACTTGCAGGTTTAGCAACGCCACTTGTACTTTCTGTACACACAATTGTATCCTTTGACTTTGCTACCTCGGTAATTCCAGGTTGGCATACAACAATTTTCCCTCCTTATTTTGTGGCTGGTGCCGTATTCTCTGGATTTGCGATGGTAAATACCTTGCTTATCATTATGAGAAAAGTATCCAACCTTGAAGCTTATATCACAGTACAACATATCGAATTAATGAACATTGTAATTATGATTACGGGTTCTATTGTTGGGGTTGCTTATATCACTGAGCTATTTGTAGCTTGGTATTCAGGAGTGGAATACGAACAATATGCATTCTTAAATAGAGCTACCGGACCTTACTGGTGGGCATATTGGTCGATGATGACATGTAATGTATTTTCTCCACAGTTCATGTGGTTTAAAAAATTGAGAACAAGTATTATGTTTTCATTCATAATTTCGATTGTGGTAAATATTGGAATGTGGTTCGAGCGATTTGTAATCATCGTGACTTCATTACACAGAGATTATCTTCCATCTTCATGGACGATGTTTCAACCAACCTTTATTGATATTGGAATTTTCATTGGTACCATTGGTTTCTTCTTTGTTTTATTCCTTTTATATGCTCGAACATTCCCAGTGGTTGCTCAAGCAGAGGTTAAAACAATTTTGAAAACATCTGGAGAATATTATAAAAAGAATAGAGAAGCTAATAAAGAATCACATCATGAGTAATAAAGTCATACACGCCATTTATAATGACGATGATGTATTGATGGATGCAGTGCACAAAACAAGAGCAGCGCATCATCATATCGAAGAAGTTTTTACACCTTTCCCAGTTCACGGATTGGATAAAGCTATGGGACTTGCACCTACACGTTTGGCAATTTGTGCCTTTATGTTTGGTTGTCTTGGTTTAACTGTAGCCACAGTAATGATGAATTATATCATGATTCAGGATTGGCCACAAGATATTGGTGGAAAACCAAGTTTTGCATATTATCAAAATATGCCTGCGTTTGTACCAGTAATGTTTGAGATGACTGTATTTTTTGCTGCTCACTTAATGGTAATTACCTTTTATATGCGAAGCAGATTATGGCCATTTAAACAAGCTGAAAATCCAGATGTAAGAACAACGGATGATCACTTCTTAATGGAAGTTGCCGTTAATAACAATGAAGAAGAGCTTTTGAAGTTTTTCAAAAACACTGGAGCAGTGGAAGTTAAAGTAATAGATAAGCACGAATAAAGCGATGAAAAGTTTACTTAAAATAATAGTTGCATTAGGTATAGTTGTTTCGGTTTCATCTTGTAAAGATAAATTGAATCCAAATTATCAATACATGCCAAATATGTACGAATCGGTTGGTTATGAAACCAATGCGGAGTCAGCAGCATTCAATTCTCTTACCGGAGAAAAAGGAAAAGTTGGTCAATTGCCTCCAGCTGGTGCGATTAAAAGAGGTTTTGTGCCTTATGAATATCCAAATACTCCAGAGGCATTAGTTGCTGTTAAAGCGGCGAACCTTAAAGCTCCATTTGCGATATCTCCCGATGATATGAAAAAAGGAGAAGAGTTATTTGGTATTTATTGTGCCATTTGTCATGGAACTGCTGGTGATGGGAAAGGAAAATTGGTAAAACAAGAAAAATTCCTAGGAGTTCCTAGTTACAAAGACAGAGTAATAAACGAAGGTAGTGTCTTCCATGTTGCTACTTATGGATTGAATGCAATGGGTTCACACGCCAACCAATTAAGTCAACATGAGAGATGGTTAGTAGCCGCTTATGTGGTAGATCTTAAAAGCAAATTATAATTATAGAACAAACAGATTGTTATAGCTATGTATACATTTTCAAGTAAATTAAAAACTTTCTCATTCATTCTAATGCTTCTTGGAGTACTTGGAATTGGATATGGTTTTTTAACTGCACCCAAAACAATTCAAGATGTAGAAAAAATTCTAGCAGAGGATTCTTCTCATCATGGTGGTGCACACGAGGCAACTACTGCAGTGCCGGTAGAAGACCATGAGGAAGCAAAAACAATTCCTGCTCCAGCTGATAAAGTTGAAGACACTATTCATCATGAAGCTGCTGTAGCTACTACTGAAGAAGCTCATGCTACTACAGACTCAGTTGCAACACATGCAGAAGTTGCTGTTGAAGAACATCATGAAGCTGCTGCTGCAGAACACAAATCGGAAGCACATCACGCAGAAGGAGTTGATTATGAAGAGCATCAAAAACATTTAGAACATGTTTTACATCAGTTGCAAAACAAACCTTGGGCTGCTTTCTATGTTGCTTGTATTTTCTTTATGTTAATTTCATTAGGTACTTTAGCATTTTATGGTATTCAACAAGTAGCACAAGCAGGTTGGTCTCCAGTATTATTTAGAGTAATGCAAGGAATAACAGCTTATTTACCTGTTGGTTCTGTCATCTTCTTTATTGTTTTATTGCTGTGCGGATTACATTTCAACCATTTATTTGTTTGGATGGACAAAGATGTAGTTGCTCACGACAAATTATTGCAAGGTAAAACAGGTTATTTGAACTTTCCATTTTGGATTATTAGAGCCGCTGTGTTTTTAACAGGTTGGAACATTTACCGTTATTTTTCAAGAAAAAACTGTTTGGCTCAAGACGAGTCTGATGACAATAGTAACTACAAAAAGAACTTCAATATTTCAGCAATGTTCTTGGTTTTCTTTATCGTAACGGAGTCTATAATGTCTTGGGATTGGATTATGTCTGTTGACCCACACTGGTTTAGTACTTTATTTGGTTGGTATGTATTCGCAAGTTTCTTCGTGAGTGGTATCACTACCATTTGTATGGTTACTTTATATTTAAAATCAAAAGGATATTTAGAAAATGTAAATACAAGTCATATTCACGATTTGGCTAAATTCATGTTTGGTATCAGTGTATTCTGGACTTACTTATGGTTCTCACAATTTATGTTGATTTGGTATGCTAATATTCCTGAAGAAGTAACCTACTTCGTAACTAGAATTGAAGTTTACAACCTTCCATTCTTTGGAGCTGTAGTTATGAATTTTGTATTCCCAATACTAATCTTAATTAATACTGATTTCAAGAGAGTTACTTGGATACTTGTTATGGCAGGAACTGTTATTTTGTTAGGTCATTATGTAGATTTTTTCAATATGATTATGCCAGCAACAGTTGGAGATAGATGGTTTATTGGAATTTCAGAAATTTCATCGGTATTTTTCTTCTTAGGATTATTCATTTTTGTGGTATTCACAGCTTTAACAAAAGCACCGTTAGTTCCAAAAAGAAATCCTTTCATTGAAGAAAGTAAACATTTTCATTATTAATATTTAAAGTAAAAAACAAATGACAACTCTTTTGGTACTTATAGTTGTAGTTTTATTAGCGGTTGCCTTATGGCAGTTAACAAAAATATTCGACTTAACACAAGTGGGACAAAATGTTAATAATACACAAGTTGCAAACGACAAAGACAATAATATTCAAGGATATTTAATGTTTGGCTTTTTAGGCTTTATCTATTTAACAACTATTCTTAGTGTACTATATTGCGGAAAATTCCCATTAGTAAGTGATTCAGCATCAGCGCATGGTATAGAACTAGATAGTTTGATGATGATTACAATGGCAATTATCTTTTTCGTTCAAACCATTACACAAGCCCTTTTACATTATTTTGCGTTTAAATATAGAGGAAAGCAAGGACAACAAGCTTTATATTTCGCCGACAATAATAGATTAGAATTTATTTGGAGTATTATTCCAGCTATCGTTTTAGCAGGTTTGATTCTTTATGGATTGTATGCTTGGACTAATATCATGTTTGTTACCGATGAAGATGCTGAAGATGCTATCGTTATCGAATTATATGCACAACAATTTAAATGGGATGCTAGATATTCTGGAGAAGATAATGTTTTAGGAAAAGCAAACGTTAGATACATTGAAGGTGTAAATAGTTTAGGAGTTGATTTATCGGATGCCAATGCTCAAGATGATTTCACTTCATCTGAATTACATATTCCAAAAGGGAAAAGAGTAATCTTCAAAATGCGTTCGCAAGATGTATTGCACTCAGCTTACATGCCTCATTTTAGAGCGCAAATGAACTGCGTGCCAGGAATGGTAACCAACTTTTCTTTTACACCAATTTATACCACAGTTGAGTTTAGAGATTTACCTGCAACAATTCAAAAAGTTTCAGAAATAAATGCAATTAGAGCAAAGAAAAGTGCTGAGTTAGTAGCAAAAGGACAAACACCACTTGATCCATACACTTTTGACTATTTACTTTTATGTAACAAAATTTGTGGAGCTTCTCACTATAACATGCAAATGAAAATTGTAGTAGATTCACCTGCCGATTTCAAAAAATGGGCAAAAGAACAAGGACAAAAAACAATTGTTAGTGCTGTAAAAGCAGCGGCTTTAGAAGCAAAAGCGGCAGAAGAAAAAGCAATGCCAGCAAAAGACACATCAGCTACAGTAGCAAAAGATACTACAGTTGTTGCTAATGCAGAAGTAAAAAAATAATAAAATTAAAAAGTAAACAAATATGTCAGCAGAAGCTCACGATCACGGACACGATCACGATCACGAACATCACCATAAAGACACCTTCATTACTAAATATATTTTTAGTATTGACCATAAAATGATTGCCAAACAATACCTGTTAACGGGTATCATAATGGGAGTTATTGGTGTTGGTATGTCAATGCTTTTCAGAATGCAATTGGCTTGGCCTGAAGAATCCTTTAAAATTTTCAATTTCCTTTTAGGAGATAAATTTGCTCCAAATGGTGTAATGACAAACGAAATCTACTTGTCATTAGTTACGATTCACGGAACGATAATGGTATTCTTTGTATTGACGGCTGCGTTAAGTGGAACGTTCAGTAACTTGTTGATTCCGCTACAATGTGGTGCTCGAGATATGGCATCTGGATTCTTAAACATGGTTTCCTATTGGCTATTCTTCTTGTCAAGTGTCGTTATGATTTGCTCACTTTTTGTAGAATCAGGACCAGCGAATGCAGGTTGGACAATTTACCCACCTTTAAGCGCCTTGCCTCAAGCCATTTCTGGTTCGGGAATGGGAATGACCTTGTGGTTGGTTTCTATGGCTATATTTATTGCTGCATCCCTTTTAGGATCTCTAAATTATGTGGTAACAGTAATCAACCTTAGAACAAAAGGAATGTCAATGACAAGATTGCCACTTACAATTTGGGCTTTCTTTATCACGGCTTTAATCGGAATTATATCTTTCCCAGTATTATTATCGGCAGCATTAATGTTGATAATGGATAGAAGTTTTGGAACATCATTCTTCCTTTCTGATATTTACATTGCTGGCGAAGTATTACATTATCAAGGAGGTTCACCAGTATTATTCGAACACTTGTTCTGGTTCCTAGGACACCCTGAAGTTTATATCGTATTATTACCAGCATTAGGAATCACATCTGAAGTTATTGCAACAAACTCTCGTAAACCAATCTTTGGTTACAGAGCGATGATTATGTCAATTATTGCAATTGCATTTTTATCAACAATTGTTTGGGGTCACCACATGTTTATCTCGGGAATGAATCCATTCTTAGGTTCGGTGTTTACCTTCACAACGTTGTTAATTGCAATTCCATCTGCCGTAAAAGCATTTAATTATATCACAACACTTTGGAAAGGTAACTTACAGTTAAATCCAGCGATGTTGTTCTCTATCGGATTGGTTTCTACTTTCATCACTGGAGGTTTAACAGGAATCATTCTTGGAGATAGCACATTGGATATCAATGTTCACGATACGTATTTCGTGGTAGCTCACTTTCACTTAGTAATGGGTATTTCTGCACTTTACGGAATGTTTGCCGGAATCTATCACTGGTTCCCAAAAATGTACGGTAGAATGTTGAACAAAAATTTAGGATACATTCACTTTTGGGTAACAGCAATTTGTGCTTATGGTGTATTCTTCCCAATGCACTTCATCGGAATGGCAGGTTTACCAAGACGTTATTACACAAACACCAACTTCCCATTATTTGATGATTTGCAAAATGTAAACGTTGTTATCACAATGTTTGCCTTGGTTGGAGGTGTATTCCAATTGGTATTCTTATACAATTTCTTTAGCAGCATTTTCTACGGAAAGAAAACAGTTCAAAATCCATGGAAATCAAATACTTTGGAATGGACAGCACCAATAAAACATATCCACGGAAACTGGGAAGGCGAAATTCCTCACGTTCACCGTTGGCCATATGATTATAGCAAACCAGGTCATGATGATGATTTCGTTCCTCAAAATGTACCCATGAAAGAAGGTGAAGAGCAATTGCATCACTAATTCTTTTTAAAATATACCAAAATGCCTTTCCTAATCGAAAGGCATTTTTATTTACAAGCAACTTTGTTATATATTTGTCTTATGAACGAAAATCTAGATCCAACAAACAATAATTTCAATCACGAAGAGCTTGACCTCGAAAAAAAGTTAAGACCACTTTCTTTTGATGATTTCACCGGACAAGAACAAGTTTTAGATAATCTAAAAGTTTTTGTTGAAGCCGCAAATCAAAGAGAGGAAGCTTTGGATCATACGCTTTTTCACGGTCCTCCAGGATTAGGGAAAACAACTTTGGCAAACATTTTAGCCAATGAGTTGGGCGTTGGAATAAAAATCACTTCTGGACCAGTACTTGACAAGCCTGGAGATTTAGCGGGTTTGTTAACCAATCTTGAAGAAAGAGATGTTTTGTTCATTGATGAAATTCATCGTTTAAGTCCTGTCGTGGAAGAATATTTGTATTCGGCGATGGAAGATTTTAAGATTGACATCATGATTGAATCGGGACCTAATGCGCGCTCGGTTCAAATTAATTTAAATCCGTTTACACTTATTGGAGCTACCACGCGTTCGGGATTATTAACAGCGCCAATGCGTGCTCGTTTTGGAATTCAAAGTCGATTACAATATTATAACACGGAACTTTTAACCACCATTGTTCAACGAAGTGCCAGCATTTTAAAAATGCCAATCACTATGGAAGCTGCGATAGAAATTGCTGGAAGAAGTAGAGGAACGCCTCGTATTGCTAATGCCCTCTTGCGTCGTGTTCGTGATTTTGCTCAAATAAAAGGCAACGGAAAAATTGATATCGAAATTGCTCGTTTCTCTTTAAAAGCTTTGCATGTTGATGCGCATGGTTTGGACGAAATGGACAATAAAATCCTAACAACCATCATTGATAAATTCAAAGGCGGACCAGTTGGATTATCTACTTTGGCTACAGCCGTTTCCGAAAGTGGTGAAACCATTGAAGAAGTGTATGAGCCTTTTTTAATTCAGGAAGGTTTTATCGTTAGAACGCCACGAGGAAGAGAAGTTACCGAGAAAGCCTACAAACATTTAGGAAAAGTAAAAACCAATATTCAAGGAGGATTGTTTTAGCATTGATAGACAATAGAAATAAATACACCCAATTAATAAAAGCCGAATCCAAAAGACTCGGCTTTTTGTCTTGCGGAATTTCCAAAGCTGGTTTTCTGGAAGAAGAAGCACCGCGATTGGAAAGCTGGTTGAATGCCAATCAGCACGGGGAAATGAAATACATGGAAAATCATTTTGACAAGCGATTGAATCCAACTTTGTTAGTAGATGATGCCAAAAGTGTGATATCCTTATTACTGAATTATTATCCTTCAGAATCGCAGAATTCTGAGAGTTATAAAATTTCAAAATACGCTTACGGACAAGATTATCATTTTGTCATCAAGAAAAAATTAAAGGAATTGTTGAACACCATTCAAACCGAAATTGGTGAAGTTTCCGGAAGAGCTTTTGTCGATTCAGCGCCGTTTTTGGACAAAGCCTGGGCAGCAAAAAGTGGTCTGGGTTGGATTGGAAAAAACAGCAATTTATTGACGCAACAAGTTGGTTCTTTTTATTTTATTGCCGAATTGGTGGTCGATTTAGATTTGGATTATGACCACGCCACAACCGACCATTGCGGTACTTGCACCGCTTGTTTAGATGCCTGTCCAACGGAAGCTATTGTGGCACCTTATGTTGTTGACGGAAGCAAATGCATTTCCTACTTCACTATCGAACTCAAAGAAAATATTCCAATGGATATGAAAGGAAAAATGGACGACTGGATGTTTGGTTGCGATGTGTGTCAGGATGTTTGTCCGTGGAATAAATTTTCAAAAGCACACAACGAACCCTTATTTAATCCAAATCCTGAATTGCTTTCGTTTACCAAAAAAGACTGGGAAGAAATCACCACCGATGTTTTTCAAAAAGTGTTTAAAAATTCTGCGGTGAAAAGAACAAAGTTGGAAGGATTGACGAGGAATATTGAATTTTTAAAATAAAAATTATGAAAAAAATTAAAACGGACGAGTTAGAGTTTATTTTTTCTAGAATCATTGAAAAACTAAAATCAGAAGCTTATACAGAACTAAAATTCAATAATGATTTTTATAGAATTATACCAACTGATAAATGGGATTCATACGATGAAGACATAGCACATGAAGCTTCTCTTTTTGATGATATTGACTCGTTGAAATTATTGAACGATTCGAAAAGAATGACAACGTATGTCGATTTTGACAGATTATCAAGTGTTTTGAGAGCCATAAGTCAAAATAATAACCCTATTTAATTTAAAAATTTCTTTTCAAAAGAAACCTCTAAAAATTTCCTTTTTACATTCAGTCTTCTACCTTTGTAGTTATCAAAATAAAGACCATGCACAAAGATAGTAAACGCAGAGAAGCCCTTTTATACCATGCCAAACCAACCCCTGGAAAGATAGCAGTGGTGCCAACCAAAAAATATGCAACCCAAAGAGATTTGTCATTAGCATATTCTCCAGGTGTTGCCGAGCCTTGTTTGGAAATTGCCAAAGACGTAAACAACGTTTATAAATATACTTCCAAAGGGAATTTGGTTGCCGTAATCAGTAATGGAACTGCGGTTTTAGGTCTTGGTGATATTGGTCCCGAAGCGTCAAAACCAGTGATGGAAGGAAAAGCGTTGCTCTTCAAAATCTTTGCAGATATTGATGTTTTTGATATTGAAGTGGGTACTAAAGATATTGATGCGTTTATAGAAACCGTAAAAAATATTGCACCAACTTTTGGTGGAATCAACCTTGAAGATATTAAGGCTCCGGAATCTTTTGAAATCGAAAGACGTTTGGTGGAAGAACTGAATATTCCGGTGATGCACGACGACCAACACGGAACGGCAATTATTTCTGCGGCAGCTTTATTGAACGCCGTTGAATTAGCTGGAAAGAAAATGGACGAAGTGAAAATGGTTATTTCTGGTGCGGGTTCTGCGGCAATTGCGTGTGCCAATCTGTATGTTTCTTTTGGTTTAAAACAAGAAAATATTGTCATGTTTAACAGCAAAGGCGCGCTTAGAAAAGACGATCCAAAAATTTCAGAAGACCAAAGAAAATATGCTACCGATAAGAACTTTCCATCGCTGTTGGAAGCCATGGTAGGAACAGATGTTTTTGTTGGATTGTCAACGGGAGATATTGTAACGCCTGATATGCTTTTGGGAATGGCAAAAAATCCTGTTGTTTTTGCAATGGCCAATCCAAATCCTGAAATAAAATATGATTTGGCTATCAAAACCAGAAGAGATATTATCATGGCAACGGGTCGTTCTGACCATCCTAATCAAGTGAATAACGTACTTGGTTTCCCTTATATTTTCCGAGGCGCACTCGATGTAAGAGCCACCAAGATTAACGAAGAAATGAAAAAAGCAGCGGTTGTTGCTTTAGCCGAATTAGCCAAAGAATCGGTTCCCGAGCAAGTGAATATTGCTTATGGAGAAACCAAATTGAACTTTGGTAAAGAGTATATTATTCCAAAACCTTTCGATCCAAGATTGATTGCAAGAGTACCATTAGCAGTGGCAAAAGCTGCTATGGAATCGGGAGTGGCTTTGCATCCGATAACCGATTGGCACAAATATGAGGAAGAACTTTTAGAACGTTTAGGTTCCGATAATAAAATGGTTCGTTTGTTGACGAACCGAGCAAAGACAGGTCCAAAACGAGTGGTTTTTGCCGAAGCAGATCATTTAGATGTGTTGAAAGCAGCACAGATTGCTTACGAAGAAGGTATTGCGTTACCAATATTATTAGGGAACAAAGATGTGATTATGGAACTCAAAGAAGAAATTGGTTTTGATGCCGATATTCCAATATTTGATCCAAAAACAAAAAAGGAAAACGAAAGAAGAATGCAATATGGCGAAATGTATTGGAAAGCAAGACAACGCCGTGGGATTTCGCTACTAGATGCACAAAGATGGATGCGGGAACGCAATTATTTTGCTGCGATGATGGTAAATGTTGGTGATGCCGATGCTATGGTTTCGGGCTATTCGAGAAGTTATCCATCGGTGGTGAAACCTTTGATGCAATTGATTGGAAAAGCGCCAGGCATTTCATTGATAGCGACTACGAATATGATGATGACGAATCGTGGTCCGATGTTTTTATCCGATACGGCTATCAATCCAGATCCAACTGCCGATGAATTGGCAAAAATTGCTTTAATGACAGCCAAAACCGTTAGAATGTTTGGAATGGAACCTGTCATTGCGATGGTTTCTTTTTCCAATTTTGGTTCATCAACCAACGAAAGCGCTTCAAAAGTGAGAGAAGCCGTTGCTTATCTTCACAACTATTATCCCGATATGATTGTGGATGGTGAAATTCAGGCGGATTTTGCTCTTAATCCAGAGATGCTGAAAGAAAAATTCCCTTTCTCGAAATTGGCCAATAAAAAAGTAAATACCTTGATTTTCCCAAATTTGGAATCAGCAAATATTACATATAAATTGCTAAAAGAACTCTACAATGTGGATTCAATTGGACCTATAATGTTGGGCATGGAAAAGCCTGTTCACATTTTTCAATTGGGCGCAAGCGTAGAAGAAATGGTAAATATGGTAGCTGTTGCGGTAGTAGATGCACAGGAAAAAGAGAAGCGAAATAAAATGACCGCAAAATAGTTTTTGTATTATTGTAGCAGATATTGCAAAGAGATTCACTAGTTTGAAGAAAATTGTTATATTTGGAGATACATTTTGAACGGAATGATAGCATATATTCAAGGGAAATTAGCAGAAAAAACACCAACCGAAGTCGTTATAGACTGTAATGGAGTTGGTTATCATATAAATATTTCTCTACATACTTATTCATTACTTCCCAATACCGACTTTATTAAACTTTTCACCTATCTTCAAATAAAAGAAGACTCGCATACACTATTTGGATTTGTTGAGAAATCGGAAAGAGAGATATTTAAAATGTTGCTTTCCGTTTCCGGAATCGGCGCTAGTATTGCTAGAACAATGCTTTCTTCATTAGAACCCAAACAAATTATACAAGCACTTGCCACTGCGGATGTTGGAACAATTCAATCCATAAAAGGAATTGGAAGTAAAACAGCCCAGCGTGCTATATTGGATTTGAAGGATAAAGTGTTAAAATTATACGATTTAGACGAAGTTTCTATGTTTCAAAACAATACAAATCGAGATGAAGCGTTATCTGCTTTGGAGGTTTTGGGTTTTGTTAGAAAAGCATCCGAAAAAATAGTAGACAAAATAGTAAAAGAAGATCCGACGGCGAGCGTGGAATCGATTATCAAACAGGCTTTAAAAAATTTATAATTCTTGAAAACAATATACTTTAACCAATTCAATTACTATTTGAAAATAAGCAGTTTCTTGCTCATTTTCTTTTTTGGATTGGATTCCTTTGCGCAAGTTCAGCCAGCTGTAAATGACACGATAGGTTATAATACTGGGAAAATTGATATCAAAGATCCTAACAGTATTGTAAATGCATATACATATGATGCGGCTACCAATAGGTATATTTACACCAGCACTTTTGAAGGTTTTAATATTAATTACCCAATTATTTTAACACCAAAAGAATACGAAGAATTGGTGTTAAGAGAAGCCATGCGAGATTATTTCAAGAAAAAATCGGATGCCATTGACGGGAAAAAAGAAGGAAGTGCTGCTGCACAAAAAGATTTATTACCGCGTTATTATGTAAACTCTAGTTTCTTTGAAACTATTTTTGGTTCCAATACCATTGATGTAAAACCAACAGGGTCCGTTGAAATGGATTTGGGTGTGCGTTATACCAAGCAAGACAATCCAACGTTTTCACCACGAAACAGAGCATCCACAACTTTTGAATTTGATCAAAGAATCAGCATGAGTTTGATGGGAAAAGTGGGTACAAGGTTGAGCGTGAATGCCAATTATGATACGGAATCTACTTTTGCATTTCAGAATTTAATCAAATTAGAATATGCACCAACCGAAGATGACATCATTCAAAAGATAGAATTAGGTAACGTAAGCATGCCCTTAACGAATTCTTTGATTCGAGGTGCGCAAAGTTTATTTGGTGTAAAAGCCCAACTACAATTTGGAAAAACAACCGTTACTGGAATTTTTTCCGAGCAGAAATCGCAAACCAAATCGGTAACAGCACAAGGAGGAGGAACGATTCAGGATTTTGAACTTTTTGCATTGGATTATGACAACGATCGTCACTTTTTCCTTTCGCAATACTTCAGAAATAAATACGACCAATCGCTTAGGAATTACCCCTATATTGATAGTAGAGTACAAATAACTAGGATTGAGGTTTGGGTTACCAACAAACAAAATCGGGTTGCTACTACCAATAATAACTTGAGAAATATAGTAGCAATACAAGATTTAGGGGAATCAACATACAGTGGCATAGACCCTACTAAGATAGTTGCCATAGCAACACCAATACCTGGTAATTTCTTTATCAATGATCCAAACGTAACTCCAGACAACGATGGCAATTTGCCTTCAGACAATAGAAACAACAAATACGATCCGGGTTTAATAGTTCAGAATATTCCGCCAACACCTCTGAATCCGAATTATCCGGGATTCTTGAATCCGAATATCCGTGAAATAGTTACTGCAAGTGGTGGATTTAATAATCCTACTAATGTTAGTGAAGGAACAGATTATTCAAAATTAGAAAATGCTAGAAAATTAAGCCCTACCGAATTTACTTTTAATCCTCAATTGGGATATATTTCCCTGCAACAAAGATTGGCAAATGATGAAGTCTTAGCTGTCGCTTACCAATATACCATTGGAGATAATGTATATCAAGTAGGAGAATTTGGAACCGATGGTGTTGATGCTACAGTTGTTGGTGATCCAGGAACTACAACAGAGACAATTCAAACACAAAGTTTGGTGTTGAAAATGCTTAAAAGTAGTTTAACAAATGTCAACAAGCCCGTTTGGAACTTGATGATGAAAAACATCTACCAAATTCAAGGAGGTTATCAATTGCAACAAGAAGATTTTAGATTCAATATCTTATATACAGATCCATCGCCGTTAAATTATATTTCACAAGTTGGAACAACAGCTTTGCCTGCCGATGTTGCCGAAACGCCATTACTAAAAGTCTTTAATGTTGATAAATTAAACTACAGTAACGACCCACAACAAGGAGGAGATGGCTTTTTTGATTTCTTGCCAGGATTAACAGTGGATCAACAAAACGGGCGATTAATATTTACGACAGTAGAACCTTTTGGAAAACATTTATTTACTAAATTAAAAACAGGTTCTCCAACCGAAGAATATTATGGAGACCCAAATGATATTACGCAGTACAATGAAAATCAAAAGAAATATGTTTTTAGAAGCATGTATACTAGCACACAAGCTGGCGCACTTCAAGATGCTGAAAAAAATAAATTTCAATTAAGAGGTCGATTCAAATCAAGTGGTGGAGATGGAATTCCAATAGGTGCCTATAACGTTCCTCGAGGCTCTGTTGTAGTAACTGCAGGAGGAAGAGTTTTGGTTGAAGGTCTTGATTATAGTGTGAATTATCAAGCGGGAAGAGTTCAAATTTTAGATCCTTCATTGGCAGCTTCCAATACGCCAATTCAGGTTTCAGTAGAAAACAATGCTACTTTTGGTCAGCAAACTAGAAGATTCATGGGATTAAATGTTGAACACAAATTCTCTGACAAATTTTTGGTTGGTGCTACCTTGTTGAAAATGACAGAGCGACCATTTACTCAAAAATCAAACTATGGACAAGAGTCGGTAAACAATACCATTTATGGTATGAATGCCAACTTCTCTACCGAAGTTCCTTTCCTAACACGATTGGTAAATAAATTGCCTAATGTGGATACCGATGTGGTTTCCAATTTTTCATTGCGAGGTGAAATTGCCTACTTAAAGCCAGACTCTCCAGAAGCGGACAAGTTTAATGGAGAAGCAACTATATATATTGACGACTTTGAAGGTTCGCAAACCACTATAGATATGAAAGCTGCTCCTTCATGGAGTTTGTCCAGTGTTCCAAGAGTTCCAGAAACAATTGTAACGCCCATAGATTATGATTTTGGACAAGATGTCAACGATATAACTCCTGGTTATAAAAGAGCAAAACTGAGTTGGTACAGTATTGATCCAACAATTTATGCTTCAACACCTGATGATGTAGGCGAGGACGGAATATCTTTAAACAGCACCAGAAGAATTTCTAGCACAGAATTGTTTCCTACTTTGGGATTTACGCCTGGACAATCTAGAATCATAAACACACTAGATTTATCGTTTTATCCAAAAGAAAGAGGTCCTTATAATTTTGCTCCAGCAGCAGAAAACACGAATGTATTACCTGATCCAGAAACTAATTTTGGGGGTATTACCCGACCTATAAATTCTACCAATTTTGAACAAAGTAATGTAGAGTATATTCAATTTTGGGTTTTAGATCCTTACTATCCTTTAAATTCACCAGGCGTTACTCCGCCAGGAAACACAGGAAGAATTTATTTCAACTTAGGGGAAATATCGGAAGATGTTTTAAAAGATTCTAAAAAGCAATATGAAAACGGATTGCCGGAAGCAGGTTCAACTCAAAATACAGTTTCCACCTATTGGGGAAGAGTTCCTGCATCTCAATCTTTGATTTATGCTTTTGATACTAATAATGCGAATAGAACTGCTCAGGATGTTGGTTTGGATGGACTAAACGATGCTGACGAGGCAGCGAAATTTCCTAATTATGCCAATCAACCCGATCCAGCTGCGGATAATTATCAGTATTTCTTAGCTACCACAGGAGATATTTTCAATAGATATAAAAATTATAATGGACTTCAAGGAAATTCACCCGTTGATGTGTCGCAATCTAATAGAGGTTCTACAACAATTCCCGATGTAGAAGACATTAACCGTGATAATACGATGAATGAAATCAATGCCTATTACGAATATCACATTGATATGAAACCTGATATGACAGTGGGTTCGAATTATATTACTGATGTAAAAATCACCAATGATATTCTGTTGCCTAACCAAAGTACGATTTCTTCACGTTGGCTTCAGTTTAAAATTCCTGTTTCAGAACCGGAAAACACTGTTGGGAATATCACTGATTTTCGTTCAATTCGATTCATGAGAATGTTTATGTCTGGGTTTAATGATAATATTACGACACGTTTTGGTGCTTTGGATCTTGTAAGAGGAGAATGGAGAAGGTATACCAATACGCTTGACCCTATTGATACCGATCCAGATGATGATAACACAATTTTTGATGTTTTAGCTGTAAACACTCAGGAAAATGGTACAAGACTTCCAATTCCTTATGTAACGCCGCCAGGTGTTAGTCTTGAACAATTAGCGAGTAATAATACCGTAATTAATCAAAACGAACAATCATTATCACTTAGAGTTTCTGGGGGAGGTTTGCAACCTAATGATTCCCGTGCCGTTTTCAAAAATGTTCAAGTAGATATGCGTCAATTTAAAAAATTGAGAATGTTTTTACATGCAGAAGCATTACCATCATCTGCATTACCAACAGATCCAACACCTTTATTAGACAATCAAATGGTGGCGTTTATTCGTTTTGGAAATGACTTCACGAGCAACTATTATCAAGTTGAAATCCCGTTGAAAGTTACTGCGGAAGGCACAACAAAACCAGCAGATATTTGGCCAGATGTCAATGAAATTAATTTAAAGATGAAGCTTTTAACAGATATGAAAGTTAGATCATTTAGTGTTGATTTTACTACATTGCCTGATGGCGTTTATTATCCTGACGACGACACTTCACTTCCTGATGGAGATGGAGATCCAACATTACGTATAGGAATAAAAGGAAATCCGAATTTTGGATTGGTTAGAAACTTAATGGTAGGTTTGAAAAATCCAAATCCAAATACAACCAGCGAACCTATTCAAGGAGAAGTTTGGTTCAATGAATTACGTATGTCCGATATGGACAATAGAGGAGGTATGGCTGCGATATTAAACGTGGATACCAACTTGGCCGATTTAGCTACAATTTCTGCAACAGGAAGAAAGAGTACTGCTGGTTTTGGTGCTTTGGAAGAAGGTCCAAACGAAAGAAGCAGGGAAGACGTTTTGCAATATAACGTAGTAACAAATTTGAGTATTGGAAAATTATTGCCAAAAAAATGGGGTATTAATTTACCTTTCAATTACAGTATTGGAGAAGAAACGATTACACCAGAATACGATCCGTTTAATCAAGATATTAGATTAAGCCAATTGTTAGATAATACACCAAGTTCAGCCGAAAGAGCTAATATTACCAATAGAGCAGTTGACTTTACCAAAAGAAAAAGCATCAATTTTATTGGGGTTAAAAAAGAAAGAAGCCCAGAGCAAAAACAGCATTTTTACGACCCTGAAAATCTGACACTTTCTTATTCCTATAATCAAGTTGAAAAGCACAATTACGAAATTGAAAATTACAACGACGAGCAAATAAACACAGGTGTTGATTATACATTTGCATTTAAGTCCAAACCTATCGAGCCTTTCAAAAAAACAAAAATGTTTAAGAAAAGCGAGTATTGGAAATTGTTGAGTGATTTTAATTTCAATTACTTGCCTTCAAATATTTCGTTTAGCACAAATATTATTAGACAATACAACAAACAACAGTTTAGACAAGTTGATGTAGCGGGTATTCAATTAGATCCTTTATACAGAAGGAATTATTTGTTCAATTACCAATATGGATTTAATTATCCTTTGACCAAATCATTGCGAGTAAATTATACGGCATCGACTCAAAATATAGTGCGTAATTATTTGGATGAAGAGGGTAACCCAGATAATAGCTATACCTTGTTTACGGATTATTGGAATATTGGGCAAACCAACCAGCACATGCAGCAATTTGTTTTGAATTATGACCTTCCAATTAATAAACTTCCTGTTTTCTCCTTTGTAAAATCTACTTATTCCTATACAGGAGATTATAATTGGCAACGCGCTTCGTTAGCATTGACAACTATTGAAGCAAGCGATGGAAATAGCTATAACCTTGGAAATACGATTCAAAACGCAGCTTCTCATAGATTGAATACAACATTCAATATGGAAACGTTTTATAAATACATTGGGTTGGGTAAAAAAATAAAAGCGCCTGCAACAAAAGCACCCGCCAAGCCAAAACCTGGTGAAAAAATCACTGCGGTGAAACCAGTTTCAACAGGTACAACAAGTGTGTTTATGGAAGGTTTAAAAGGTGTTTTGACGAGTGTTAAAAACATTCAAGTTAACTATACACGAACCGAAGGAACTGTTCTACCAGGATACTTACCAGGATTAGGATTTTTTGGTTCTTCAAAACCAACATTAGGATTCGTTTTTGGTAGTCAAGATGATGTGCGATATGAAGCAGCCAAAAGAGGTTGGTTAACTACGTATCCTGATTTTAATCAAAACTTCACTCAAGTTACAACGCAGACATTGAATATGACTGCCAATGTGGATTTGTTCCCTGATTTTAAAATTGACTTAAGTGCAGATAGAACCTATTCTAATAATTATTCGGAGCAATTTGATGTAAGTTCTAACGGGGATTATAATTCGCGTTCTCCATACACTTTTGGGAATTTCTCTATTTCAACGGTATTAATTTCAACTGCTTTTAACACAAGCGATGAAAATGGTTCATCCACTTTTGATGATTTTAGAGCAAACCGATTGATTATTGCCAACCGATTGGCAGCGCAATCTGGGACGACAGGTTTAGGAAGATATGGAGATGCGGCAAATCCAATTCCAACGGATATCACTGCGCCAAACTATTCTTTTTATGCAGCCAATGAAGGATATCCAATTGGTTTCGGAAAAAATAATCAAGCGGTTTTAATCCCAGCTTTCTTAGCTGCCTATTCAGGAAGTTCTCCTTCAGGAGTTTCGTTGAGTGCTTTTAGAAATTTCCCAATTCCAAACTGGAACATTAAATATAGCGGTTTGATGCGTTATAAATTCTTTAAAGACACATTCAAGCGTTTCTCTTTGCAGCATGGATATAGAGCTTCTTATACTATCAATTCTTACCGTTCTAACTTTGATTATGATCAAGATCCTGGCGGAAGAGACAACAATGGATTTGGAAACTTCTTTAATAAAAACACGATTGCCAATGTCAATTTGGTGGAGCAATTTAATCCACTTCTTAGAGTAGATTTTGAAATGAAAAATTCTATGAAAGTCTTGGCAGAAGTTAAAAAAGACCGAAGCCTATCCATGAGTTTCGATAATAATTTATTGACCGAAGTACAAGGAATGGAATATATAATTGGATTAGGTTATCGCTTCAAAGACGTTATATTGTCTTCACAATTGGCAGATAATCCAACCGGAATTATAAAAAGTGATATCAATATTAAAGTGGATTTCTCTTTTAGAAAAAACAAAACGATTGTTAGATATTTAGATTATAACAATAATCAATTAGGTGGAGGACAAGATATTTGGACCGCTAAATTAACGGCCGATTATTCGTTCAGCAAAAACCTAACTGCCATTTTCTACTATGATCATTCTTTCTCTAAAGCAGTAATTTCTACTTCTTTCCCGTTAACCAATATTAGAGCCGGATTTACTATCCGATATAACTTTGGAAATTAAAGAAAATAGTTAGCAGAAAAATTTAAAATTTTACAAGGAAACAATACATTTGCCAAAACAAAAACCATGAACATACCAGCAAATTTAAAATACACAAAGGACCACGAATGGGTTCTTATTGAAGGAGATGTAGCAACAGTAGGAATTACTGATTTTGCACAAAAAGAATTAGGAGACATCGTATATGTTGAAGTGGAAACTTTAGACCAAACACTTGATAAAGACGAAGTTTTTGGAACAGTGGAAGCCGTGAAAACAGTTTCGGATTTGTTCTTGCCATTGTCTGGTGAAATCACCGATTTTAATGATGCCCTAGAAAGCAGCCCAGAAGATGTAAATTCCGATCCTTATGGAAAAGGTTGGATGATAAAAGTAAAAATTTCAGATGCTTCCGAAATAGAGGAACTGTTATCAAGCGAAGCTTATAAAGACCTTATTGGTGGCTAAAAAAGTTATACTTGGAGCAGCCATATTTTGGACACTTACCATTGCCATTTTATGCCTGATTCAAATAAATGATTTGCCTGATTTTAATAGCATCCCTATTCCTGATAAGGATAAATATGTTCATTTCACATTTCATTTAGTATTTACATTACTTTGGTCGGGCTATTTTTGGAACGTGCAAAAAAGCTTAGTATTCAAAACATTGTTTAAGGTTTTCCTCGTTTCTGTGACTTATGGAATTTTAATTGAGTTCCTTCAGGGCGAATTTACCGCCACAAGAAAAGCGGATATATGTGATGTTTTAGCCAATACTACGGGAGCGACTATTGCCGTAATAGCATTGCTTTGTTTTAAGCGTTTCAACAAAAGCAAAAGCTAAAAACAAATACCTCAAAATAAAAGTCCCATTTCGATGGGATTTTTTTATTTTTATACCCAAGAATATAAAACAACATGAAAAAAATCGCAATTTTATTTTTTATTTTAGGTTCCACTTTTGCTCAAGCACAATCTTCTGCTAATAGTATGGAACGTTTTCCAGTGTTTCCAAGTTGCGAAAATTTGCAATCAACAGCACTAGAAAATTGTTTTTATAAAGAGGTTCAGGATTTTGTATTTAACAATTTCAAAGTGCCCGAAAATTTAAAACAAAGCAACTATAAAGGAAGTGTGATTGTTCTTTTTGAAGTGGATGACAAAGGCGCTTTTAAAGTACAATATGTTGATGCTATTGATGTATCTCTTATTGCTGAAAGCAAAAGAGTTTTTGGAGCATTGCCAAAAATAAGCCCGCCAACCTATAACGGAAAACCAACGTATGCAAAATACACTATAAAAATTGCCATTCCATTGCAAAGTGCGGCGCAAATTCAATCGCAAAAAGATGCAGATGCATTAGCAGAAAAAGAAGCTACTTTAAAAACCAAAGGACTTGCGGAATTTGACAGCATTGCCTATAAAAAATTTGAAAACCCACAGTTTGAAAGTCATTTGAATATTCCTTTTTCACATAGTTTGTATTCCCAATTTGATGATGAAATGAATCAGGTTGGTGCCAATAATCATACTTCGTCAAAACCGTATACCTATGCCGAAGTGAATAAATATTACAATTTGAAAGAAGCCAATCAAAAGTTGTTGAAAAACAAAGAAGGTTGGTGGGGAAGAAAATTATGGAACGAAAACCTGGTTGAAATTCAAGGCGATGGTTATTGGTTTACTTTGAATCCAATTGTGGATTTGCAGTTTGGTAAAAGCGATCCAAGTGTTTCAAAATTTACTTATATCAACACCCGTGGTGTTCAAATAAATGGAGGTATTGGAAGTCAATTAAATTTCACCACAACCATTTATGAAAGTCAAGGACGTTTTGCCGATTATTTTAATAGCTACGCAGTTTCCATAAAACCTGATGGTGGAAATCCAGCGATTATCCCAGGAATTGGAATCTCGAAAGCGTTCAAAAAAGATGCGTTTGATTTTCCTTCTGCCGATGCAAATTTGGCGTTTACACCAAGTAAATTCATCAATTTGAATTTGGGTTATGGACGTAATTTTATTGGAGATGGTTATCGCTCTTTGTTGTTGAGCGATGGCGCAAGTCCGTATCCTTATTTTAAAATGAATACCACTTTTTGGAAAATAAAATACACCAATATATACACTTGGTTAAAAGATGTTCGCCCCGAAGTTACGGTCGACAGAACCTACGCGACCAAGTTTGCTGCCAGTCATTACTTGAGTTTAAATGTTACTAAAAAATGGAATTTAGGTTTCTTTGAATCGGTTATTTGGAGCAATAAAAACAATCGTGGTTTTGATATGAGTTTTATTAATCCGATTATCTTTTACAGAACCGTTGAGTTTTCTTCTTCTGCAAGAACAGGAAATGCGATGCTGGGATTAACGTCTAAAGTAAAATGGAATAACCAACTTAATTTTTACGGACAGTTTTTATTAGACGAATTTTCGCTTGGTGATATTAAATCGGGAGACAATAGCTGGAAAAATAAATACGGTTATCAGCTTGGTGTGAAATATTACAATGCTTTTGGCGTCAAAAATTTATTAGTGCAAGGAGAGTACAATCATGTGCGCCCTTATGTGTATTCCCATAGTGATCCTTTGACGAATTATGGACACAACAATCAAAGTTTGGGACACCAATGGGGAGGAAATTTCAGAGAGTTTGTTGCCATTGCCCGTTATCATAACGGTAGGTATTTCGTGGATGCTAAATTTACTTTTGGTGAACGCGGTTTGGATTTTGACACGGCAGAAGACAGCTTCAATTATGGTGGTAATATCTATAAAGATTATGATTTAGATAGACCGTTTGATACCGGTGTAAAAGTAGGACAGGGAAATAAAACCACTATTTTCATAGCCGATTTACAAGCGGGTTATTTAGTAAATCCAGCCAACAATATGAAGCTTATTGGTAGTGTTATCTATAGAAATTTTAATCCTACCAAAGAAACGCTGACAACTTTTAAAGAAAGCACCACTTGGTTTTCTATTGGATTGCGTTGTGATGTTTTCAATTGGTATTTTGATTATTAGTAGTTGATAATTTACTAAAACAAAAATGGATATTCAAAATATTATATTAGGTTTAATTAGCATTGTTTTAGGAATTTTAATTATTGCTTATTATCAAAAACAAATAAAAATAAAAAAGCGAGGAATGTTTTTTTTTAAACTTCAGAACGCTGGTGTAATTCTTATAATTATTGGCATTGGATTAATAATTAGAGGTTGTAAATAAATCAGCTAGCGCAGACGGAGCTCTTTATTTATTCAAATAAAACAACACGAAACTATAAAATTCAGCTTCCTCTTTTATGTAATCGGCATAAGTGGCAACTTTTCCATGATGTCCAGAACCACTTAATGTTTTGAGTAAAATCGGATTTTTTTGAGCCGCTCTGTTTTGTAACTTGGCCGCAAATTTATAGGAATGCAGAGGCGCAACTCTATCATCATTTTCGGAAGTAATTATTAAAGTTGTTGGGTAGTTTACATCTTCCTTAATATTATGATACGGGGAGTAGGATAATAGGGAATTAAATTCTTCTATGTTTTCAGGATTGCCATATTCGTTGAAACGGTATTTTCCCAAAGTGAACTGATCAAATTTAACCATATCAAAAAGACCCATTTTTGGAATTACTACTTTAAATAATTCGGGTCTTTGCGTCATCGCAACACCCACAACCAAGCCGCCATGCGAGCCTCCGCTTATGGCAAGTCTTTCTGGGGAAGTGTATTTTTCCTTTATTAAAAATTCGGCAGCATCAATAAAATCATTGAAGGAATTCGTCTTTTTTAATCCCCGACCGTCATTCTTCCATTTCAATCCTTTTTCGCCACCACCTCTAATTTCTGCAAAAGCAAAAACACCACCTTTCTCAAGGAAATAAACTATTCCCGAGGAGAAATTTTGAGAACTAACACTGCCAAAACCACCGTAAGCTCTCAATAAAGTTGGGTTATTGCCATCTAGTTTAAGCCCTTTTTTGTAAACGATTGTAATGGGAACATCTTTCCCGTCCCTGCTTTTATAAGTTATGGATTTGGTTTCAAAGTAGTCGAGCGGAAACAACGTTGCTTTGGCTCTGATGTAATCATTAAAATACGGACTTGCTTCTCCGGTTTCAATATTCAATCGGTAATTAGAAACAGAAACCACATAGGAATTTAAAGTAACAAATAGGCTTTTCGTTTCTTCATCATAAAAAGTAATACCAAAACTCATCCCGTCAGGCGAATCAAATTTCCGGATGAATTTCCCAGAGGAATCATATACTCGGATGTAATTTTTGCCAATGGTCTTGTACTGACAAAAGATATAATCTTCGGTAATATAGGAACCAACCAATAGCTGCGAATAAATTTGTGGTATGATAACCGTCTCGTCTGCTCGGTTATTAATGTCAAAAGAACGTATTTCTCCCCAGTCAAATTCTTTGGAAGAATAATATATTCTGCCATTTATAAAATCTAAAAACTTGATGTCATTTGAAGTTTCCAGAAACTTCTCCAATGTAAAATCCTGGTCGGATAAAGTAGCTTGATAAAAGGTGGTTTGTGTTTCTTCTTTGTTGGTTTCAATTAGGATTAGTTTCCCTCGCGTGGTATAATAGGAAAAGCCATTGTCCGTTTTTGAAGCGTCAAAAATCAATTTATCTGCTTCTTGTTCGGTTCCTAATCTATGATAATAAAGTTGGTTGGTCGAGTCTTTCGCCGTGGGATTTAGATTGCTGTTCTTTTTGTAGAACACACCAAAATCGAGATTCCATGAGACATTTGAAAATTTAACATGGGTAATAACATCTTTTAAATACTCTTTTTTAAATATATCAATAAACCGAATTTCAGTTTTATCACTTCCGTCTTCATTCATCTTAAAAGCTAAAAGGCTTGAGCTTTTTGATGGGTAAATGCCGTCTATAAAAACATTGGTTTTATTTAATAATTTATAGGGATTTATTAATTCAATTGCTTGGTCATTTAGGTTTTTTCTATAAAAAAGGGAAGCAGGTTTGTCATTTTCTTTTCTGTACCAAGAATAAAAATAGCGGCCTTTTTTTTGAGGAAATCCGCTCGACTTGGATAAATCATATTCTTTTAATTTTTTCTCAACTTCTTTTACATCCTTTAATTCATTAATTTTTGAAGTAGTAATTTCATTTTCTTGCTCCACCCATTTTTTGGTTTCAGGAGAATTAATTTGTTCCAGCCAGGAATAATCATCGTTAATAGTGATGCTGTGTTTAGTGATTGTTGTTGGAATTTTCTTTGCTTCAGGATATTCCTGCGAATAGCAAAAAGTTGTAACGAAGCAATAAATGGAAAAGAAGTATATTTTTTTCATTAGAATTTTCAGGATGTAAACAAATGTAAGTTAAATGCGGGAGTTGCAAAAGTAAAAATATAGGAATAAAAGCATTAAATTTTCAAAATTAGAGATTGTATTTTTCTCTTTTATTTTATCAATTCTTTTTTGTCAAATCACTTTCTATAAAGTACCTTTGCAACAGTTTTTAAAACAAGAATGAATACTATTGCAACGCCTCTTTCTGTAAAATCCATCGTGACCGATTTCAAAGAAATCACCAAAGCAGGTTTGGCAATCAGCGTTGTTTTTTCTTCCATTGCTGGATATCTTCTTGGGGTAGCCGATTTTCATTCCCTTAGTGTAGTAACTTTATTAATGCTGGCCGTTGGCGGTTATTGCATGGTTGGCGCTTCCAATGCGTTCAATCAAGTGATAGAAAAAGATGTTGACGCTTTGATGGACAGAACTAAAAATCGTCCAGTGGCTTCTGGAAGAATGTCTCCCAATCACGCTTTATTTATTGCAAGTTTACTAACTATTGTTGGTTTGATTTTGTTGTATTTAATCAATCCAAAATCAGCGATGTTTGGCGCGATTTCCATTTTCTTATATACAAGTATTTATACGCCATTAAAATCAGTAACACCGCTTTCTGTTTTTGTGGGTGCTTTTCCTGGCGCGATTCCGTTCATGTTGGGTTGGGTTGCCGCCACTAATAATTTTGGCATTGAGGCTGGAACTTTATTTTTGATTCAGTTTTTTTGGCAGTTTCCTCATTTTTGGGCCATAGGTTGGTTTTTGTATGATGACTACGCCAAAGGTGGTTTTTTCATGTTGCCTACAGGAAAAAAAGATACTTCAACAGCTTTACAAACCATTTTATATTCGGTTTGGTTGCTGGTTGCTTCTTTGTTGCCAGCACTTGGTTGCACAGGAAAATTATTTTTAACGCCAATTGCTGCAGGAATTGTATTTTTGCTAGGAATTGGAATGATATATTATGCAGTGAAGCTTTATCAATTGCGCAACGAAAAGGCTGCAAAAACCTTGATGTTAGCTAGTGTTTCTTATATCTCCTTATTACAATTAGTTTATATTTTAGATAAATTTTTAAGATAGATTATTATGACAATGACCGCCGAAGAACATAGAGCCCGATCAGCAAGATCATACAAATTACTATTGTGGTTCGCCATGATGAGTATGACGATGATGTTTGCGGGATTAACGAGTGCTTTTGTAGTGAGTAAATCGAGAGAAGATTGGTTGAAAGATTTTCATATGCCAATAGCTTTTTTCTTTAGTACTGTTACTATTATTTTATGTAGTGTTACTTTTCATTTGGCAAAAAAAGCCATTCAAAAAGACAACAGAAAAGCTACTACAAATTTCCTTTTATTGACTTTAGCACTTGGAATTTCATTTGTGATTTTGCAATTTATAGGCTTTAAACAAGTGGCTCAAAGTGGCTATTATTTTACAGGTGCAGAGAGTAATATCACGACAACTTTTTTATACGTTGTGACCGTTGTACACTTGGCGCATCTTTTTGGAGGATTAATTTCTCTTTTAATCATAATTTATAATCATTTTAAACAAAAATACAATGCAAGTCAAACGCTTGGAATTGAGCTTGGTGCGATGTATTGGCACTTTCTAGATTTCTTATGGGTGTATTTGTTTTTGTTTTTATATTTCTTTAAATAAGAAAAAAAATCTAAATTTGGGAACTTTTTAACGAATAACTTTTTATGGGAGCGACAGTTACAAATGCTAATTCAGCCGAAAAAACATGGGGCGGCGGAAACGAACCAATGGGAGCCAATTATGGCAAACTGATGATGTGGTTTTTCATCGTATCGGATGCTTTGACTTTCTCAGGATTTCTTGCAGCATACGGTTTTTCAAGATTTAAATTTATTGATAATTGGCCAATTGCCGATGAAGTGTTTACACACTTTCCATTTTTACATGGTGTAGAAGCACCGATGTATTATGTGGCATTGATGACCTTTATCTTGATTTTCTCTTCTGTTACAATGGTATTAGCCGTTGATGCAGGACACCAAATGAAACAAAAAACAGTAGCCATTTATATGCTATTGACAATTTTTGGAGGTATGATTTTCGTTGGTTCTCAAGCTTGGGAATGGAAAAATTTCATCAAAGGAGAATATGGTGCTATCGAAACCAAAGGTGGAAGTATCATCCAATTCGTTAACGATAAAGGAGAAAGAGTAAAATTAGAAGATTTTGCTGTTCAACTTCCAGAAGACAGAGAGCAATTAAAAAGAAGTAATGGACGTTGGTTCATGAGTGAAGACCCACTTCCAACTTTTTCTGTTACCGAAGTACAAGCTGGTTTTAAAGCACATCCTGAATTATTAGTAAGAACTGAAAAAATCTACAGAGACACTAAAGAAGACCAAGAAAATAAGAAATTACAACCAGGTCTTAATCATAACAAACACAGAGAAATTTTAACAAGAGCCGAATCGGATATTATGGTGGGGAATGCCCATATGGTAGTTGAAGGTGCTAACTTGAAACACAACGAATACGGAAGTAAGTTGTTCGCCGATTTCTTTTTCTTTATCACAGGATTCCACGGTTTCCACGTATTCTCAGGAGTAATTATCAATATTATTATCTTTTTCAATGTTCTTTTAGGAACGTATGAGAAAAGAAGAAATTACGAAATGGTAGAAAAAGTGGGACTATATTGGCACTTTGTCGATTTAGTTTGGGTATTTGTATTTACATTCTTCTACTTAGTTTAATTATTTGTAAAGATTTTTATTATGTCACACGAACACGTTTCAAACACACGAAGAATTTGGTTAGTATTTGCTCTTTTATCTGTTGTTACAACAGTGGAAGTTTACTTAGGAATTACTAGACCAGGTTTTCTATTTATGCACAATTTCTTGAGCATGAATTTACTAAACTGGGTTTTCATTATTTTAACGCTATATAAAGCTTACTATATTGTTTGGGCATTTATGCACATGGAAGGAGAAAGAAGTAGTTTAAGATGGGCTGTTGTTGGAACAGTTATTTTCTTAGTTTTATACTTGCTTTTTATTCTTTTAGTAGAAGCCGATTATGTTTATGAGGTATTTAAGAATGCCACGATTAAGTGGAATTTTTAACACATATTAATTCAAAAAAAAGTCTCGATGTTATCGGGACTTTTTTTATTTTTGCACTACTAATTTTTCAGATTTCATGAAAAAAAATATTGTTCTCTTCGTTTTATTTATTTTGCCAATTGTAGCCTACATGTTCTTTGCCTCTGGCGTAAATAGCTTTATAACATTACCAACGATTACGCCCACAATTCCAGATGTTCAAGAAAATTGGACATCACTAAATGGTGAAAAAGTTACGCTAAATAAGAAGATAACCATATTAGGTTTTGCCGGAAATGAAATCCTAAAAAACAAAGGAAACTTCTTTACACTCAATCAAAAAATATACAATAGAAACCGAGAATTTAAAGATTTTCAAATGGTGTTTATTGCTCCCGATGGAACTCAAGATCAAGCCCGAGAAGTAATAAAGGAACTAAGCGGTTTGAATCCGATGACAGGTTATCATTTTGTTTTTGGTAAACCTGATGAAATTCAAGCCTATTTTAATGCGATGAAACTATTGGGAAAATTAGATGATAAACTAGGGACACCTAATGTTTATATCATCGACAAAAAAAGAAATCTCCGTGGTAGAAAAGGAAGAAGTGTACAAGGAAAACCTGAATATAAAGAAGGTTACAATACCTCTTTAGCCGGAGAATTGTACAACGAAATGACCGATGATGTGAAGATTATTTTAGCGGAATATCGTTTGGCATTGAAAAGGAATCACAATGCTACAAGGGAAATTTAATTTCAACAGTACTATGAAAAGCAAATCATATATAGGAATCTCATTCGTGATTTTAATTTTTGGAATCATTTTTATCCCAAGAATAATTGAGCGAATTAAAAATGGAACGGTTGTACAAGGCGATAGAATTGACGCAGTTTCCAATCACAAAAATCCTGATACAGGATTGCTGGTTGTTGGACCAGTGCCAAAATTCCAATTGACGGATCAAAACAACAAAAGTATTTCCAATAAAGATTATGATGGAAAAGTTTATGTTGTTGAATTTTTCTTCAGTACATGTCCTTCCATATGTCCGATAATGAATAAAAACATGGTGGACATTCAAAATGAATTCTTTGGGAATCCCAATTTCGGAATTGTATCCATTTCGATTGATCCAGAACATGACACACCACAAGTATTAAAATCGCATGCGGAAGCATTAGGAGCAAAATCTACCAATTGGCATTTTTTAACGGGTGATAAAAAATACATTTACGATATTGCCAATAAGGGTTTCAATCTTTATGCAGGAGAGAATAGTAAAGTCAATGGCGGATTTGAACATTCTGGGCTTTTTGCCTTGATAGATAAAAAAGGAAATATCCGTTGCCGAAAAGATAATTTTGGGAATCCAACATTATACTATGATGGTTTAGAGAAAAAAGGAATAAAAACAATCACAGCCGATATTAAAAAACTTTTAAATGAATAATTCAGAAAACACAGCCGTTGAAACAAAATTTAAAAAGCCAATAATTTTTGTTTCGATTCTAATTCCAATTGTAGTGGCTATTTTATTTAGCGTGAAACTTCAAGATTTTGGAATTAAAATGGAGCCACTTTCTTTTTTACCGCCAATTTATGCAGCTATAAATGGGATTACAGCTATCCTTTTAGTTACGGCAGTAATTGCCATTAAAAATGGAAATAGAAAGCGTCATGAAAGATTAATGACTTCGGCAATTGCTTGTTCGGTGGTTTTTTTAATTATGTATGTGGCGTATCACATGTCATCCGACGCAACGAAGTTTGGTGGAGAAGGCTGGATTAGATATGTTTATTTTTTCCTTCTAATTACGCATATTGCACTATCCATTATCATTATTCCGTTGGTGCTATTTACTTATGTGAGAGCTTTATCTCAAAGTTTTGATCGCCATAAAAAATTAGCAAAAATTACTTTCCCGCTTTGGCTATATGTTGCCGTGACTGGGGTAATTGTGTATTTAATGATTGCACCTTACTATGTTAACTAAAAAAAATAGAAACAAGAAACAAGAAGCTAGAGGCAAGATTTTTATCTTTTTTCTTTTTTCTTTTTTCTTTTCTCTTTCTGCTAACGCCCAATGCGCTATGTGTAGAGCCGCTTTGGAAAGCGAAGGCAATAATAACAAAGCAGCAGCAGTAAACGACGGTATTGTTTACTTAATGGTAATTCCGTATTTAATTGTGGGCTTTGTGGGTTTTTTTATTTACAGAATGTATTACAAGAAGAAGTAACTCTATTTCTTATTCCATTCCATCAATTCTCACGCTCATTTTTCCCGTAGTGGTAATAAAGGCAATCATAGCTTTGTTGGTGATTTCTACTTTTTCAAATTCAAAATCATTCATGGTTCCGTTAACAAAAACGCCTTTCATAGGGGAGAAGTTATTCAAATAAGGCAACATACTTTTTTTGCCTTCATCTAGATTTTCTTTAATGGAATAACGACAGCTCTCCTGTATTTTCTTTAAAATAGTGCCTTGCATTAACCAGTTGGCGGTTCGTGTTAGAATGCCTTTTGTATTTAACACATAATCCATTTGGTCAAAATAGATTTCTTTGGTGAGCGTATTATAATTTGGAATCCCCGAAAGATAAATGGTTCCATTGATGGTTCCGGTCATGTCAAGGGCAATGATAATTTTCCCGTCTTTTTGCCATAAATCCACCTTCTGAACGACAATTTTTCTTTTCCCTGAACCAAATTCTTTCCCTTGAAAATTAGACGTCAATATTCTCGAAGCGCTTTCATATGTTGAAATGGCAGCCACATTGGCGGTAAATTGATTTGGAATTTTTGTTACAGGTTTAAAAGCAACCGACTCTCTTTCAAAAGTGTTTTTAGGTTTTAATCCTACCATCGTTTGCATGTTGCACTTCAAACCTAAATCCATACTGATTTTACTTTTTTCCAAAACAGCATCAGTAACATAAACTTCAATAGGAATCAGTTTAAACCATGTTTGGTATTGTTCGCTCGTTAAAAAAGGTGTACTCATTTTGTCCAAAACATCCAAAACATAAGGTTTGAAATCACAGGATTCTTCAATAGCATCATCAATTTTCTTTGCCATTTTTGATTTAAAAATAGAAAGCGTTGGATTAATGATATAGGTGATTGGAATGTTTTTCCCAGCAACAAGAATAGTTGGGCTTTCGGTCCATTCAAAACTTTCAATTTTGGAAACAGTATTCATTTTCCAATTGGATAATTTAACGGTACTCGATAAGGTAAAAACACCATTCAGATTAATTTCTTTGGTGTCATTTAAGCCCATGAAGTCTGTCCCGTATTTGAATTTGGACCATATTTTTAAAGGCAAAATGGTTTGAATCTTTCCATCTTTTTCTACCAGCTTAATTGGAGCTGTTTTCCAGATTTTCATTTCTGTTTTATCATCATTCAGATTAGAATCATCGTAAATTTGTCCGTTCAATGATTTGTTCAATTGATTTTCAATTTCTTTAAGTGAAATTTCTAAAGGCATATTTACAAAAGAAGTTTCCGTTTTATAAACCATTGGCGCATCATCGGAAGGTAATGGTTTCAATGAATTTATTTTTTCAGTTGTGGAGCAGCTGTTAACCATAAACGCAATGATAAAAAGAAGTAAGCCTGAAACTTTTTGAAACATAAAAAGAAAGATTAAATTTGTGGTGCAAAAATACTTGGAAATTTCTTAAATAGGTTGTAACATTTTTAAAAAGTTACAGTCTAATTCGACAGAGTTTAAAGTAAATCCTTTTTCAATGCTTAACTTTGTGAAAAAGCAGCTTACTTATTTATAATCTAAATTTAATATGAAAAATAAAATAAGGAATCATATTGGCTTCGTTTTCGTTCTACTGGTTGGGCTGAATATTCAGGCACAAACAAAAAAATGGACCATCGAAGAATGTGTGAATTATGCCTTGGAGCATAATATTAACATCAAGCAATCGGAGTTGGATATGAAATCGGCGGCAATTGATAAAAAAGATGCTGTTGGAAATTTTCTGCCCAACTTAAACAGTAGCATTTCTCACTCTTGGAGCATTGGTGCAAATACGAATCCGGTAACGAATGTTAGAGAAAGTCAAACGACACAATATAGCCAAGTTGGTTTAAGTTCGAGTGTGACATTATATAGTGGATTACAAAACGTAAATCGTCTTCGCAGAGCGAAATTAAATCAACTAGCTTCGCAATACAAATTGACCAAAATGCAGGATGACATTTCATTATATGTTGCCAATGCTTATTTGGATATCCTTTTTAATAAAGAAAATCTAAAAGTACAGCAAGGTCAAGCAGCCTACGATTTAAAGCAATTGCAGCGTACAGAAGAATTAGTTAATTCGGGTTCTTTACCAAAAGGAGATTTATTAGATATGAAAGCTACCATTGCTTCTGATAATCAAAAAGTGGTTGCTGCCGAAAATAGCTTGTTAATTTCAAGATTGAGTTTGGCTCAATTACTTCAATTAGATGATTTTCAAAATTTTGATATAGCCGATGTTGATATTGAAGCAAAGGGAAGTCCAGTAATGGCAGAAACTCCGGATGCTATTGTTGGAAAAGCGAAAGAAATTAGAGTAGAAATTAAAGTAGCTCAAGCCAATTTAGATTTGGCACAAAGAGACATTAAAATAGCAAGAGGAAGTATGCAACCAAGTTTAACTTTTGGCTATAATTTTGGAACTAATGCAAGTTATTCGGATAGAATTGTTGGAGTTGACGGAAGCGGAACGCCAATAATTGCTGCTCCTCTACCTGTTTTTGAACAATTCAGTAATAACAAAGGGCACAACTTTGGACTGCAACTAAACGTTCCAATATTCAACGGGTTTTCTGCAAAAAATAATGTTGAACGAAGCAAAGTAAACTTTCAAAGAACCAAAAATGCTTTTGACCAAGCTAATTTAGATTTAGAAACCAATGTTTACAAAGCTATTACAGATGCCAAAGGCGCTTTAAAAACTTATGAATCTTCTCTTGCTACTTTAGAAGCCAGACAAGAAGCATTTAATTATGCTAAAGAAAAATATGCAGTTGGTTTGATGAATGCTTTTGATTTTAATCAATCACAAACTGTATTTACTGCTTCGCAATCAGATGTTATCAGAGCAAAATATGACTATATCTTTAAAGTAAAAGTAGTAGAATTATATTTTGGAATTCCAATCATTAATAAACAATAAATTATGTCAAAGAAGAAATTATACTGGATAATTGGTGGAGCAATTTTAGTAATTGTGATTTTAATTGCACTTTCTAAAGCTGGAGTTATCGGCAACAAAGAAAAAGGAACCCAAGTAGAAACTGCAGCAGCAGATGAAATCACTATTGTGGAAACCGTATCTGCAACAGGAAAAATTCAGCCAGAAATTGAAGTGAAAATATCTTCAGAAGTTTCTGGAGAAATCATTGAATTGCCAGTAAAAGAAGGTCAAGTTGTTAAGAAAGGACAATTGTTAGCAAGAATAAATCCCGATTTATATACTTCAGGATTGAATCGTTCGGTTTCTAATTTATCTGGAACAAAAGCAGGTTTAAGTCAGGCTGATGCCTCTTTTAAAGAAGCAAAAGCTAACTACGATAGAAGCAAAACATTATTTGACAAAGGAATCATTTCAAAATCGGATTGGGATAAAGCTATAGCGACTTTTGAAGGCGCAAAAGCAAGTAAAGAATCAGCTTATTACAATGTGCAAAGTGCTTCGGCAACAGTTAAAGAATCGAGAGATAACTTAGGAAGAACAGTGATTTATGCTCCAGCAGACGGAACTATTTCTTCTCTTGGTGTTGAATTGGGAGAGCGCGTTTTAGGTCAACAACAAATGACAGGTACCGAAATTCTTCGTGTTGCCAATTTGAATAATATGGAAGTTGAAGTAGATGTCAACGAAAATGACATTGTGAAAATCAACATTGGTGATAGCACCAAAATTCAAGTAGATGCTTATTTGAAAAAGGAATTCAAAGGAATTGTAACGAGTATTTCCAATTCGGCAAGTTCTACTACTTCAGCAGATCAGGTTACTAATTTCAAGGTTAAAATCAGAATTTTAAAAGAATCTTATAAAGATTTAGTAGAAGGAAAACCAGATACATATTCCCCATTTAGACCCGGAATGACTGCTACTGTCGATATTATTACTACTAGAAAAGAGCATGTTATTGGTGTGCCGATAAGTTCTGTTGTAGTAAAATCGGATACCGCTGCAACGAAGAAATTTGAAGTAAAAGATGAAAGCGCAGACAAAAAAGTTGCTTCTAAAAGCGATAAAAAAATGGAATGTGTTTTTGTAAAAGTGGGTAATAAAGCCAAAATTAGAGTTATCAAAACAGGAATACAAGACGACACCAATATTGAGGTAATTTCTGGATTAAAGAAAGGCGACGTAATTATTACAGGCCCTTATTCTACGGTTTCCAAAGAGTTAAGTTCGGGCGATATCGTGATTGTAAATTCGGATTCAGACAAAAAGAAAACAGACAAAAAATAAACCCCAGAATTAATCTCAAAAATCCTACTACTTTGAGTTATATTTTAAATATTGAAACTGCTACCAGAAATTGTTCAGTTGCTTTGGCAAAAGACGGCAAAACCGTTTTATGTAGAGAAATAGCCGAACTAGGTTATTCACACGCAGAAAAGTTGCATGTTTTTATTTTTGAAATTCTAAAAGAAGCAGGTATTAATTTTCAGGAAATTGCTGCCATTGCAGTAAGCAAAGGACCAGGTTCTTATACGGGATTGCGCATTGGCGTTTCGGCAGCAAAAGGATTTTGTTATGCTTTGGGAATTCCACTGATTGCGGTTGATACATTAGCCATTTTAGCAAATCAAGTTCAAGTTAAATCGGGATTGATTGTTCCTATGATAGATGCTCGCCGAATGGAAGTTTACAGTGCTATTTTTGATGCAAATCATATAAAATTAAGAGACGTTAAAGCGGAGATTATCACGACAGATAGTTTTGCGGAGACTTCTGAAAATATTTATTTTGTTGGCGATTGTCAGGAGAAATGCCAGACAGTTTTGATGAAGGAAAATTTTAATTTTCTTCCCAAAGTTGTATTTCCATCGTCAAAAGAGATGAGTGCGTTGAGTTTTGAAAAGTTTGCCAAAAACCAATTTGAAGACGTTGCTTATTTTGAACCTTTTTATTTAAAGGATTTTATGATGACCACTCCAACAAAATAATACATCAGGTTTCTAGTTGTGAAGAAAACCATCTCGTTCGGGATGGTTTTTTGTTTTTAAAAACTTTAACAAAATGTGTGGAAAAACCGTAATTTTATTCAATGGGGCTTCTTAAATTTAAGCGTACTAAAAAGGATTATTATTTTTGTTTATATGAAATTTAAATTCTGTCTTTTTATCTTTTTAATATTGACTGTAAGTTATAGTCAAGATTTAATTCAGGGTAGCGTTGTTGATATAGCGACAAAACAATCATTAGCCTTCGCTAATTTGAGAGTTAAAAATGCAAATATCCAAATTGTCTGTGATGTGAATGGTAAATTTTCTTTTATCAATCATTCAAACAGCAACACATTAATTTGTAGCTATGTTGGATATGAAAAGACAGAATTTCAAATCAATGAAAAAAGCAAAAAGGGCATTATAATTGAATTGGTTTCTACGCATAATAATTTGGATGAGGTGGTTATAAATGACAATCCAGCCAATGAAATTATTAGAAAAGTCATCGTGAATAAAGAGAGAAATAATCCTGAGAATATAAAATCATTTCAATATTCCTGTTACAATAAAATTATTTACGATTATAAATCTTTGGGAGAAAGTAAAAATGACAGCATCGTCTTTAGACAAAAATTAAGAGGTAGCCATTTTTTTATGATGGAGTCCGTAACGCAACGAAACTTTATCAGCCCTGATTTAAGTGAAGAAGTTGTGATTGGAACCAAAGTTTCGGGCTTTAAAAATCCATCTTTTGCAGCTATTGCAACCGATTTTCAGCCATTTTCATTTTATGATGACAACATCAAATTTTTTAATATTAATTATCTTAATCCTATTAGTAAAGGAAGTTTAAAGAAATATAAATTCCATATTGAAGACATTTTGATAAATGAGAAAGATACAGTTTATATCATTTCGTTCAAGCCGAAAAAGAATAAAAAATTTGAAGGTTTAAAGGGAATGTTATATGTAAATTCCAAAAAATTTGCAGTTCAAAATGTCATTGCTTCACCATCAGAGAAAGGAAGGATTGATATAAAAATTCAACAAAAATATTCTTTGATTAATGATGAATATTGGTTTCCTGAACAATTAAATTTTGCAGTTCAATTTAACGATTTTCCAAACAAAAATACGCCGATGGTAATCGATGGGAAATCTTATATCGATGAAGTTAAACTTAATCTGCCGTTGGATAAAAAGAAATTCTCAAACCAAATTGTCAGGTTAGATGAAAATGCAACAAAGAAAGATTCGATGTTTTGGAAAAAGCATAGAGTTGAAAGTCTGAATAGTGTCGATGTTAGAACGTATCGTGTAATAGACAGTATTGGCGAAAAAAAGAATTTTGATTCTTATTTGCTAATTGCTGAAAAGATGATACAAAACAAGTTCCCATTGAAATACATTGATATTGATTTGTCAAAAACACTTTTGTTTAACAAATATGAGGGATTGAGGATTGGTTCGGGATTTTACACCAATGATTCTGTTTTAAAAAAAATGAGCTTAGGCGGTTTTCTGGGATATGGGACAAAAGATGAACAATTAAAATATGGCGGTGAATTTGTATTCAAATTTTCTAAAAAAAATGAATTTAATCTAGGTATTCATTACCAAAACAATTTGATTGAAACAGGAAGTTATGGGCAACAAGTTAGCGTTAACAATTTGTTTGATTTCAGAAAATTTATAGGTTATCAATATGATAAAGTCGAGCAAACCGGAATTTCAATTCGCTTTAGGAACTTTAACTATTTCTTGTGGGATTTTAGGCTTAATAGAACAGATGCTGAACCAAAGTATAACTACGAATTTAATAACGGAAGTCAAAGTTTTATACATTATAAAAATAGTACTCTAGATCTGAATATAAGATTTGCTTACAAAGAAAAGTTCATTAATTCATTCCATCAAAATATTGGCACTGGAACCAAATATCCTATAGTTTATGCCTCCTTTTCAAAAGGTTTTAAAAACCTGTTCCATGGGGATTTTAATTATACTAAAATTGAACTAGCTGTCGAACAATCTTTGTACACTAAAAATCTTGGTGTAACAATGTATAGAGTCGAAACAGGTTATCTAGACAAGGAATTGCCTTATGGGTTATTATTCACAGGTGAAGGAAGTTATGACAAGGAAATGTTGTTTATAGCTAAGAATACTTTCCAAACTATGACCCCTTATGAGTTTTTATCTGATAAATATATCAATTTATTTTTATCGCAGAATTTTGGAGGGTTACTGTTTAAAAAGAATAAATTTCAACCAGGTATATCATTACATAACAATATTGGTTGGGGATCACTCACCAATAAAGATTTTCACAAGTTCATTGATTTTAAAACAAAAAATAAGATTTATCTGGAAACCGGACTTCAGTTTGACAATTTAATTAAGCTCAATTACTACAATATAGCAGACATTGGATTTGGTGCCGCAACTTACTACAGATATGGTTATTATTCTAACCCTGAATTCAAAGACAATTTTGCTTTCAAGTTTACTTTAAATATCTCAATAAAATAAGACTATGATTTTATCTTTTTTAAAGGCAAAAAGCTATTACACTTTTTTGTCCCTATTCCTTTTTTCGGTTAATGCTATTTCACAAAACACTATAGAAAATCTCAAATTTGTAGAAAACACTATATACGTTTTTAGTAGAGGAACAAAAGCAAAGTCGGGTTTAATTGCTGAAAAATTCAATTCAAGTGATAGATTCATTACCCACGTTGGAATTGGATTTCTCGAAAATGATGAATTGAAAATTTACAATGTGATAGATTGTGACACATCCAAAACCGCATTAGTAATAGATGATTTAAAATCATTCGTGTCTAACAAAGTTTATTATTTAAGCGTTTGGAAGTGTGATAACAATTATTCAGAGTTTTTAAGACTACAAGCAATATGTCATGAGTATCTGAATCGCAAAGTATATTTTGATTTTTCATTTGTTCTCGATGAAAGGAGTACTGTTTTATATTGCTCGGAATTTTGTTCAAGAGTACTTAGAATAACTAATTCAAATAAGTTTGATTTTCAACCCAAAAAAATGAAGTTGGAATCATTTTACAAAACTGTTTTAAAAAGAGATGAATTAATATATTATCCTGTAGACTTTTTTCAGGAAAATAAAAGTTTTTCAAAAATCTTTGAAATTAATTTTAATACAGAAAAATTATGAAAAAATATTTTTTAATCTCAATCCTATCATTACCGCTTTTTTCTTTTCCTCAATCCGATTTCGAAAAAACGATTCAGGCTGGAGGTGTTTTAATAAATGGGTTAAGCTTTCTAAAAGGCAGTAAACCCAATAATGAAAAAGCTTCACTAATGCTTTGTGTCAAAAATAAATTGGCAGATAAAATAACCTTTAAAATAATAGGAAAAGACAAAGAGGACAATGATGTCAAAAAAGATCTAGTTATCCAAAATGATGGTAAGGAATGTTTTCTGGAGATACCGAAAGGGATATACACTTATGAGGTTTTTTTGGCTAACAAAGAGACATTCAAAAAAGGAGAGTACAAGTTTGATGAGGACATTACAATAACCATCAAAAAAGAAGAGTAAAACAATGCAATCTCAAACGGGATGGTTTTTTTGTTTTTAAAAACTTTAACAAAATGTGTGGAAAAACCGTAATTTTATTCAAATCATTGTTTTAAATTTATACAATGCTAAAAAGTAGCCTTAAATTAAATATGTTTTAAGAGTATGAAAAAACTAGTTTATTGCTTTTTTGCAATGTTATTAATTAGTTGCGGCTCTGCTGCTCAAACACAACAAGAAAAACGGCCAGTAATTGTTGATGGATTATTCAGCGTGCAGTCCGATATGATTAGTGTGGATAATGGTTGCTACACTATAAATGTGAGAGTTTATTTGACTCATGAAGGACAAACTCTTTTAATAGCAAACTCAAATGTGCAGATTGGTGATTGTCCACGAAGATTAGGGAATAATGAAAATCCTAATTGTCCAGACAAAGAGTTTAAAAAAGATTATTTTTATGGTTCCAAAGACAAGTATAAATATTGTGTAGTAGATTTACTTGAAGATGAAGTGATGTACGCTAAATATGTTATTGAAAAAAACAGAGTAATTAATTCCTTTAAAAAATAACGGTTAATCGTTTTGTGCTAAAGATTTGAAAAATATGAAAAAAACAATATCATTATTTTTACTTATGTTAACTCTCGTGAGTTCAAATGCGCAAAGTTATGATTCCATTTCGCTTGATGAAATTAGAATTAATACTTTCTCATTTAATCAAACGGAAAACTCTCTAATATCCCTATTGGGAAGTCCGCAATCTATTGAAGATTACTACAGTGAAATAGATGACGAAAATTGGCAAGATTATAAGTATTCCGATAATTCTTTTTATTTTTTTAACAATAAACTTATTGATGTCAATATTAAAACAGAGGCTTTTTATTTTACATATCCTACAATAAAAGTTGGTAACAACATTAGTGAGGTTAATGCTTATTTTCCAAATTCATATAGTAAAAGAAGTATATCAAATGGTGAAGGGTTTCTTATAATAAATATAAGAATGCAAGATGAAAGTATTTCCGACACTTTTGTTGTTATTAATTACAATAAAATTTCAAATATAATTACCAGTATAAGTACTGGGTCAAAATAGAAAAACGGAAAATGATGCCTGCAAAGTTAGGTGTTTAAAACGACCCGTTATGCGGTCGTTTTTTTATTTCGAACTCTCTTTCACAAACGGCTGAATAACAATTCCGGCTTTATCAAACGCTTCCTTGCATTCTTCTAAAACATCGGAACACATCGAGCCAAAATCAGCGTTTTTTGCCCATGGTTGTATGGCTAACTGAATGGCGGAATCGGTTAAAAGATTAACAGATACATTCGGCGCAGGAGTCTTCAACACTTTTGGATTGTTTTCCAAAACCTGCATGACAATTTCTTTAGCTGTTTTTATATTCGTATCATACGAAATATTGAAAAGCAAGTTGGCTCTTCTGTTTTTCCCTAATGAAAAATTGGTGATAACGCCATTAGATAAAATGCCATTGGGAACAAAAATAGTTTGATTGTTTCCGGTAATTAACTTGGTTACAAATATCTGAATTTCGCTAACGGTTCCTGCAACATTTTGAGCTTCAATGGAATCGCCAACTTTGAAAGGCTTGAATAAAATAATCAGTACGCCACCAGCAAAATTGGATAATGAACCTTGTAAAGACAAGCCAACAGCTAAACCTATTGCTCCAAGAATGGCGACAAAGGAAGAAGTCTCAATTCCCAATTTTGAAATAAAGGTTATGAAAAGCAAAAAGCGCATAGCCCAGAGCAAACTATCGGCTAAAAAATTAGATAATGTTGCGTCCAATTCCCGCTTAACCATAATCCTTCTCACTAAACGATTGATAAGACGAACAGCATACAATCCGACAAAAAGAATAAGCAAAGCCGAAATTAACTTTGGGGAATAATCAATCAACATATTGATAAATTGATCCACATAGTCCGCAAAGGAATGAATATAATGAAGTTCTTTCTTTTCCATAGTTTGATAAAAAAATCCCGACGTATCGGGATAAATTATTTTAGCAAAAATAGTAATTTTAAAAATTAATCGGCATTTTCATCTGCAGGTTTAACAATATCTTCAGCTTTTGTTCTTATTTCTTCCGCGTCTTCTGAAGCATCATTTGTAAAGGCGCTTTTTACACTTGCGGCAGCATTTCCAGCCATTTCTTCTGCTTTATCAGCAAATTCACTCGCTTTTTCTTTTGCCGTTTCAACAGCATTTTCAAAAGTTTCTTTTGCAGCCGGAATATGTTCGCTTACTTTTTCTCTAGCTGTATCTATAAGATCTTCGACTTTTTCTACTAATGGAGCTGCAACTTCTTTAGCTTTTGCGAATGCTTCTTCAGCCACATCTTCTACTTTGTCAGCCACATCACTTGCCGTTTTATTATTGCCAAATAAATTCTTAAAAAATCCTCCTAATCCCATGATATTTGTTTTTAAAGTTAGTGTAACAATAGTACGGAAAAAATCGCATAAATCATAGTGTTACCTGCTTTATAATTTCTTGAAAATCATTTGTTGGCATTTGACAGGTGGTGTTTTGACACAGATAAAACAACGTTTCCTTTTCGGAAAAACGCTCTTGCAAAAAAGGTAGTGTTGATGGTTTTTGCGTTCCAGCAATAATGATATTGGGGTGGTAGGATTGATTTATTTTTTCAACATAAGAAATCGCGTCTTTTCCACAAATTGCTAGTTCTTTATTTTGCTCCGAAAAATTCAAAAACACGTTCAGCCAATTTGAAAATGCGGAAGGATAATCAATCGTTGGGAGTATAATTTCAAGCATTTTTTCTGCTGTTTTTCTGTAATGGCTGTTGTTGAAATAAATACTCAATTGAAATAAATTATTGGCCATAATGGAATTCGAAGCCGGAATTACATTGTCTTCGGTTTCAAAATGGGTTGTGATTAAAGGTTCATCCAAAGTAGAAGTAAAGGCAAAAAAGGAAGCGCTTTCGTCATAGAAATAATCAAAAGTATAATCCGTTAATTGTTTAGCATTTTGCAACCAATGCTCTTCCAGAGTTACTTCATACAAAGCGATAAAAGCCTCAATTACCAAAGCATAATCTTCGAGATATCCGTTGATGGTGGCTTTTCCGTTTTTGTAATTATGCAATAGATTTCCATCGGGAGTCCAAAGATTTTTTAGAATAAAATCGGCATTTCTCAACGCTATTTCTAAATAATGTTTGTTTCCTAAAGCTTTATAAGCATCTACAAAACCCTTTAAAATCAAGGCATTCCAGGAAGTTAAGCATTTATCGTCTAATCGTGGCTTGCTTCTTTTTTCTCTTTCATGATATAAAAGTTTCTCCCAGGATTTCTTTTTATTTTCCAATTCTGAAAGCACAATTTTATTTTGTGTTGCGATTTCGTCTAATGATTGGTTTTGAATGAGCACATAGTTTTCATATTCCCAAAATCCGAATGCATTGATATTAAAAACCTGACTGAAAAGCTCGAAATCATCTTGTAATAACAATTGTAATTCCTCTTTTTCCCAAACATAAAAAGCACCTTCTTCGAGATGGGTTTCTGCGTTTAAACTATCGGCATCCAGCGCAGAATAAAAACTTCCTTCGCTTGTGAGCCATTCTTTTTCTACGAAAGCCAATGTTTTTTCGATGACTTCTTTATAGAGCTTGTTTTTGGTCAACTTATAGGCATCGGCATATAAACTCACCAATTGTCCGTTGTCATAAAGCATTTTTTCGAAATGAGGTACGTGCCATTTAATATCTACGGAGTAACGAGAAAACCCACCATCAATGGTGTCAAAAAGACCGCCGTAAGCCATTTTTGTCAACGTTAGATTTGCAAATTCTAGTAGCTCTTTGTTATTGGTTTGATGTCCGAAGCGCAACAAAAATTGATAGTTGGTTGGCATCATGAATTTTGGCGCGCGTGCCATTCCGCCATATTCCCAATCGAAACTTTTTTGCCATTTTTCTATTAAAAGATTTAGATTTTCATTGGAAAAATTGACTTTTGGGTTTTCATTCGTAACAATACTTATTGTTTTTAAACCTTCGTGAAGTTTTTCGGCGTATTCTAAAATTTTCTCGGGATTGGATTGATAGAGTTCCTGCAATTGTTCTAGGGAATTTATCCATTCGTTTTTTCTAAAATAGGTTCCACCCCAAATAGGTTTGCCGTTGGGCAACGTCACAACATTCATAGGCCAACCGCCACGACCGGTCATAATTTGGACCGCTTTCATATAAACGGCATCCACATCGGGGCGTTCTTCTCTGTCTACTTTTATGTTGATAAAATGTTGGTTCATAGTTTGAGCCACTTCTTCATTTTCGAAACTTTCATGCTCCATTACGTGGCACCAATGACAAGCGGAATAACCTATACTGATGATTATCAGTTTGTTTTGTTCTTTGGCTAAAGCTAGAGAATTAGGATTCCATGCTTTCCAATGAACAGGATTGTTGGCGTGTTGTAATAAGTAGGGACTCGTTTCGAGATGTAGTTCGTTCATGGCAGTTGGTTTAGCCCCGATTGCAGTGGCATCCTTTTATACCTGACAGGTTTGCAAAACCTGTCAGGTATAAAAGATATAACGGAAAGCGGGAAATAGCTCCTAAAATTAAATAAAAAAAGCGTCTCGAGTGAAACGCTTTGTGAATTATCCGTTTAAAGCTTCGACAATAATGTCTTTATCATTCAACATGTCTTTTAGCATATTTTCGATACCACTTTTTAACGTAAATGTTGAAGAAGGGCAACCGTTGCATGCTCCTTGAAGTACCACTTTTACGCGTTTTTCTTTTTCATCATAGGAATCAAAAAGTATATTTCCACCATCGGCAGCAACGGCAGGTTTTACATATTCTTCCAGGATATTGATGATTTGTTGCGAGGTTGTATCGAGATTATCGAAGTTTTTTATTTGTTGTTTTTCATGTCTGACATCAGTAGAAATAAGGCTTTCGTCAAGAACTGTTCCGCCGTTTTCAACAAATTGCTTGATGAATGAACGTAATTCAATCGTGATTTCATCCCAAGAATTAACTTCGTATTTTGTGATAGAAACGTAATTTTCGTCAATAAAAATTTCCTTTACAAATGGGAATTTGAATAATTCTTTGGCAAGAGGCGAAGCGGCTGTTTCATCTATATTTTTAAACTCAATAGAGTTCTTAGTAAGCATTTTGCTAACCACAAATTTCAGCGCTGCAGGATTTGGAGTGGTTTCTCCATACACAGTTATGGGCTGCTTCTTGGTTTTATTTTCGTCGACGGTTATAATTACACCGCCATTGTTTACGAAATTTTCAATTTGTTCTGCAACAGCTTCTTTCACATCTTCCCATTCCACAATATTGTATCTTTCGATAGCAATAAAATTCCCTGAAATGTAAACTGTTTTCACAAAAGGCAGGTAAAACAATTGTTGTGCTAATGGTGAATTTTTGGCTTCGTCTATATTTTTATATTCAAAACTTTCATTTTGAGTAATAAAATCGGGGAATTCAAATTTTAATATCGTTGGGTTTTGAGATTCTTTTATGGTGATTTTCATCGATGTAGTATTTTTTTTTGCAAATTTAACAAAGATATTTTCAATGAATACTTATATTTGAGCAATTAAACAATTAATTAACTTTTTGAGAGCTATTTGAACTCTTTAATGATGTAAATCTCTAATTCTCCCTTTAGATGAAAAAAAAAATATGCTTTTTAATACTTATCACTTTTTTAAGTTTTACATCTTATTCCCAATTAGTTGTTACAAATACCCAAACTCCGGAGCAATTAGTTCAGAATGTGCTTTTGGGCTCAGGAATTACGGTAAGTAATATTACTTTCAATGGATCTCCATTCAATGCAACTCTTACGAGAGACCAAGCAGGATATTTTGTTAATGGAGCGACAACGAATATAGGAATAGACAGAGGGATTATTTTAGCAACTGGGAGAACTTCGGTTGCTATTGGTCCAAATAATTCTCCAGGGACAACACTCGCGACCGCCAATCCAGTTGCTGGTGATTCAGATTTAGCGCAATTAACAACAAATACGGTTAACAATAAAGCTGTTTTAGAATTTGATTTTGTACCTGTTGGTCAAGATTTAACTTTTAATTTTGTCTTTTCTTCTGAAGAATATCCAGAATGGGCGAATACTGGTTTTAATGATGTCTTTGGATTTTTCTTAAGCGGGCCTGGTATTACAGGGCCTTATTCCAATGGTGCTATTAATATTGCGTTAATTCCAACAACAACAACTCCAATAACAATTAACAATTTAAACAATGGGCAAGCAAACATAGGTCCTTGTGAATTTTGTGCTTATTATGTAAATAATGGAACAGGCGCTACGCCAGCTGTAAATAATACAATTCAATATGATGGTTTCACCACTGTAATTGCTGCTAATGCTACTGTGCAGTGCGGAATGACTTATCATATTAAATTAGCTATTGCTAATGTTGGTGATAATTCTTTGGATTCAGCAGTTTTTCTTCAGGCCAATAGTTTTAATACATCTCCGCTTGTTTTTCCTGATGATTATTTGGTTTCTACGGGACTAGCTCCTTGTTTTGGAGATACTACTCAAATATGTTCAGGGCTTGCTAGTACTATTCCTCATGTTTGGACATTGGGTGGTAATGTTATTCCAGGTGAGGTTTCATCTTGCTTGACTGTTTCTCAACCTGGGATTTATTGTGCAACAGCATATCCATATGGGCCAGCATGTCCGGTTAGTGATTGTATGACAGTTGAGTTTCAGCCACCATTGCCAGTCAATCCAACTGTAGACTTAACGGAGTGTAACACTTCGTTTGATTTAACAGATGAGACTTCTGCTATTTTAGGAACATTGACAGGATTTAATGTTTTATACCATCACTCTTTAATTTTTGCTCAGAATTTAGCTTTCGCGATAAGTAATCCAGCTAACTATATTGGTTATGATGGTGAAATTATTTATGTAAGTATTGAAAATAATAATACCGGAGCTGGAGGTTGTATTCAAACAGGATCTTTTGTCCTCCATGTTGATCCTTCTCAATGTTTGGTTAATCCAGATCAACCACCACCTTTAGTTGTATGTGATGATGTGTCAAATGATGGTTTTGCTATTTTTGATTTCACACCACAAACAGCCATTGCTTTAGGAACACATTCTGCCGCGGATTATACCATTAACTATTATTTAAGTCAAGCGGATGCGGATAATAATGTTTCGCCAATAAGCCCGATTAACAATTTTCCTAATACATCCAACCCACAGACTATTTATATCAGGATGGATGATATTGCTAATCCAGGAAGTTTTGGTACAACCTCATTCCAATTAATAGTAGACCCATTACCAACGGCAACGATTTCAGGCACTACCTCAATATGTTCAGGAAATACAGCCGTGATTACTTTTACAGGAACTCCACCAAATGCTGTTATAG
>Ga0208627_1000037_pt1 | contig 62239 bp, 49 predicted proteins | sample LakWasMet13_LOW5_2_FD_183861 | JGI IMG/M metagenome (GOLD analysis project Ga0208627, IMG submission 183861) | Freshwater sediment methanotrophic microbial communities from Lake Washington under simulated oxygen tension - Sediment Metagenome... | ecosystem: Environmental > Aquatic > Freshwater >... | reverse complement strand
CAGGAGGTAGAGCAATGCAGGAGCAATTGCCGACGACTGCATGGATGCAGGAGGTAGAGCAATGCAGGAGCAATTGCCGACGACTGCATGGATGCAGGAGGTAGAGCAATGCAGGAGCAATTGCCGACGACTGCATGGATGCAGGAGGTAGAGCAATGCAGGAGCAATTGCCGAGAACACGGAGATTCTAATAGGTTGAGTTCATAGAATTATTTTCTCCGTGTTCTTTGTGTTCTCTGTGGTGAATAATTTTCTCGGTCTGATTAAATAGAATACTTTCACAGTCTCGTAAGCAATCATGGCGCACTGCCACAAGGAGCCAAACCATGAGTCTACAAACTTTGAATCCTGAATTACTGAAGAATATCGACGCTTACTGGCGCGCCGCCAACTACCTGTCGGTCGGCCAGATTTATCTTTACGATAACCCGCTGCTGAAGCGGTCGCTGGCGATCGAGGACGTCAAGCACCTGCTGTTGGGGCATTGGGGCACGATCCCCGGACAAAACTTCATTTACGCGCACTTGAACCGGGTCATTAAAAAATACGACCTCAACATGATTTTTATCTCCGGCCCCGGACACGGCGGCTCGACTGTGGTCAGCAACACTTATCTCGAAGGCAGCTACAGCGAAATCTATCCCGACATCAGCCAGGATGAGGCCGGGCTGCAAAAATTGTTCAGGCAATTTTCGTTTCCGGGCGGCATTCCCAGCCACGCGTCGCCGGAATGTCCCGGTTCTATCCATGAAGGCGGCGAGCTGGGCTATTCGCTCAGCCATGCGTTCGGAGCGGTATTCGACAACCCGGATTTGATCGTCGCCTGCGTGATTGGCGATGGTGAAGCGGAAACCGGGCCGCTGGCCACGGCATGGCATTCGAACAAGTTCCTCGACCCGGTTACCGACGGCGCGGTGCTGCCGATCCTGCATCTCAACGGTTACAAGATTGCCAACCCGAGCCTGCTCGCCCGTATCAGCCGCGTGGAATTGGAACAGTTGCTGCGCGGCTGCGGCTGGGTGCCCTACTTCGTCGAGGGCCACGAGCCCGAATTAATGCATGAAGCCATGGCCTCGACGCTCGACACTGTCGTGGACCAGATCAATAAAATCCATCAAGACGCTCGCGCTAATGATAATTCCACGCGTCCGCGCTGGCCGATGATCGTGCTGGTATCGCCGAAAGGCTGGACTGGGCCGAAATTAGTCGACGGCTTGCAGGTTGAAGGTACTTTCCGCTCGCACCAGGTGCCGCTTTCCGATCCGGCCAATCATCCCGAGCACCTCAAGCAGCTGGAGGCATGGCTGAGAAGCTACCGGCCGGAAGAGCTATTCGATGAACAGGGCCGCCTGAAACCGGAACTGGCCGAACTGGCACCCAAGGGCGAACGACGCATGGGCGCTAATCCAAACGCCAACGGCGGCATTTTGCTCCGCGACCTGCGGCTGCCGGACTTTCGCGAGTACGCGGTCGATATACCATCACCGGGAACGCGGGGTATCGGCGATACGCGCGTGCTGGCAAATTTCCTGCGCGATGTGGCGAAGCTGAACAATGAGCAGAGTAATTTCCGGATATTCGGGCCTGACGAAACCATCTCCAACGGCTTGAAAGCCGTGTTTGAAACGACCGATCGCCAATGGGACGCATTGACCGTGCCGAACGACGAATTTCTTGCCCCCACCGGACGCGTGATGGAAATGCTCAGCGAACATCAATGCGAAGGCTGGCTCGAGGGCTACCTGTTGACCGGGCGGCATGGACTGTTCAACTGCTATGAAGCGTTCATCCATATCGTCGACTCGATGTTCAACCAGCATGCCAAGTGGCTGAAAGTGACTGCGCAGCTGCCGTGGCGGCATAAGATCGCGTCGTTAAATTACCTGCTGACCTCGCATGTCTGGCGCCAGGATCACAACGGCTTTACTCATCAGGACCCCGGATTCATCGATGTCGTCGTCAATAAAAAGGCCGAGGTCGTGCGGGTGTACCTGCCGCCGGACGCCAACTGCCTGCTGTCGGTGATGGACCACTGCCTGCGCAGCCGCCATTACGTCAATGTGGTGATTGCAGGCAAGCACCCTTCCCCGCAATGGTTAAGCATGGACGACGCCGTCAAGCACTGCACCAAGGGCATCGGGATCTGGCAATGGGCCAGTAACGATCATGAGGTTGCGCCGGATGTAGTCATGGCCTGCTGTGGCGACGTGCCGACATTGGAGACGCTGGCTGCGGTTTCGATTATGCGCGAACAGCTGCCCGAACTGAAAATCCGGGTGGTCAACGTCGTCAACCTGATGAAGCTGCAACCGCAAAACGAACATCCGCACGGCTTGAGCGACATCGAATTCGATGAGCTTTTCACCCAAGACAAGCCGGTCATCTTCGCTTTTCATGCCTACCCGTGGCTGATCCACCGGCTGACTTACCGCCGCACCAACCACGATAATATCCATGTCCGCGGCTATAAAGAAGAAGGCACCATCACCACGCCTTTCGATATGACCGTGCTGAACGATATGGACCGTTTCCACCTGGTCATGGATACCATCGACCGCCTGCCGCAAACCGGCAGCAAAGGGATTTACCTGAAGCAGCAGCTCAAGGACAAGCTTATCGAGCACAAGCAATATATCGCCCGGCATGGTCAGGACCTGCCGGAAATTCGTAACTGGACGTGGAGTAATTCCCAATGAATGCACAAGAACTTATAGCTACTGCACAGAAACTGGTCGCAGCCGATAAGGGCCTGCTGGCGATGGATGAAAGTCTTCCGACTTGCAACAAACGTTTTGCGAAAATCGGCATTCCCCAGACTGTGGAAGCGCGGAGAGACTATCGGGAATTGATTGTCACCACGCCCGGGCTTAACGAAAGCATTAGCGGGGCGATTCTGTCCGACGAGACGATCCGCCAACAAAAACAAGACGGCACAGCCTTTGTTAAAATCCTCGCCGACAGCGGCATCATTCCCGGCATCAAAGTTGATGCGGGGACAAAAGACCTGGCCGGGCACCCCGGCGAAAAAATAACCGAAGGCCTGGACGGCTTGCGCGAGCGTTTGGCTGAATACCGTCAAATGGGCGCCGGGTTTGCCAAATGGCGCGCAATGATTGTCATAGGTAACGGCATTCCCAGCCGGGGCTGCATTGAGGCCAATGCGCAGGCGCTGGCCCGGTATGCCGCGCTAAGCCAGGAAGCGGGACTCGTTCCGGTCGTCGAACCGGAAGTGCTGATGGACGGCGACCATACGCTGGAGCGGTGCTTCGAAGTGACGGAAGAGGTCCTGCATACGGTGTTCGACCGGCTTTACCGGCAAAAGGTGATGCTGGAAGGCATGCTGCTAAAGCCTAACATGGTGCTTCCGGGATTAGCCTGCCCCAAGCAGGAAACGGTGGATGAGGTTGCCGATGCCACGGTGGCCTGCCTTTTGCGTGCCGTTCCTGCTGCCGTTCCGGGCATTACGTTTTTGTCAGGGGGGCAATCCTCGGAGCTGGCTTCGGCCCGCTTGAATGCCATGAATATCGGCTACAAGTCGCGAGCACCATGGGAGCTGTCATTTTCATTCGCTCGCGCCATCCAGCAACCGGCGATGGAAATTTGGCACGGTGAACAGCTTAATGCGCAGAAGGCGCAGCAAGCTTTACATCATCGCGCCAAATGTAACTGGGCGGCGCGCCGCGGCGAATATAGCGATGCTATGGAAAAGACCTGAGCGTTTCGCTGTTACCTGATAAATATGGCTCCAAAAGTCAGGCGGCGTCCGATACAAAATCTACTTTATTTATCATGAAGGACGAGTCTTACAAATCTCTGCCGTATGTGCTCTACCGTACCGACAAAGGTTGATCTTGTGGTTAAAGTAAATTCAAGGTTTTAAGCGAATATTCGTGACAAGACCTGTAATTCATTCAGAAACAGCGCATTACCGGCTTGTTTTTTCGTTTGAACGTTTTCCGCCTGTCGAAGGTTTTCAGTCTACCTTAGGCACTTCACTGGAGATTTAACCATGAAATATCTTATTAGATTTTTTTCTGCATTTTTTTTAGCCTTGACCTTATTGACTGCTGCAGGCTGTGCATCAACATCCAAAACTTCAGGAACAGGAGAATATATTGACGACAGCGTTATTACCACAAAAGTCAAGGCTGCCTTGGCAGGCGATCCTAGCGTAAGCGCCGCTGAGGTCAACGTTGAAACGTTCAAGGGCGTGGTTCAATTGAGCGGTTTTGTCAGTTCTCGCGCGGAGATGAATAGAGCCGTAGAAGTTACACGTGGCGTTGAAGGCGTAAAATCAATTAAAAACGACATGCGGCTCAAGTAAGTGAGGATAAGATATGGAAACCATAGACACAGCATCTGAATTCGCACATGAGACTGTTGACAAGATAGCCGGTGCGGCAAAAGAAGCGTTTGGCGAAACTGGAGAGCATCTGAGTGATGCCGAGAAGAAAATGATCAATGATTTCCGCGATTTTATTCACGACAACCCAATCACATCGGTGGGTATCGCAGTAGCGGCTGGATTTGTTCTGAGCCGATTGCTAATCAATCAATAAGGGGTGTCATCATGGACCATAATGCCGTAAATAGTGAAACTCCTAAACAAACGGCAACAGACGGCAATCCTGAAAAAAGTCCCAGCATACTGGAAAATGCCTTGGTACTATGGCAGGAGCTGTATGGATTCAGCCATGATTGCTTCCATCTGATAGCGCTGGAGGCGCGACGAGCGGGCAAGAATCTGGTGTACATGCTCATCGCCGGGTTGATCGCTGCCGTCCTGCTGATTGGCGCGTGGTTGGGCATTGTAGCTGCTGCCGTACTGTGGCTGATTGAGCATGACTTCACCGCAAGCAGCGCCATACTGCTTGCGGTGGCGCTCACGTTACTGCTCACACTGATTCTTATAGTGGTGATACACCGTAAGAGCCGTTATCTACAATTCCCTGCTACCGTTCACAGTCTTCAGCCGATGCCGTCTTCACCGAGTCACAATAAAGAGGAGCCTTGAGATGCCGCACCTTTTAAAAAAAAATCACTCCACGTTCCTGGAGGATCAAATCAAGGATGCCCAATGGCAAGTGGTAAAACATCACCAAGCGGTCGATTACCGGACGAACGTTTTAGTCCGAAACATATACCGGCAGCTGACCGATCCGGCATCTTTGCTGCTGGCGGGCGGGATAGGTTTTATTATCGGCGAACTCACTAAACGCCGGCCTTCAAGCTCTCGTGGCACTGCCGCCGATAAGGCACAAAGCTCCCGTACCGAGACCACGAGCCCGTTGAAAGTCGCTCTAAATCTACTAACTTCAGCGCAGACGTTATACACGGCCTTGCCTTTGGCATGGTTAGTGAAGTCCCGTCGCCACCAGCCGGGTGCATCAACTCAAGCGGCCAAAACGAAATCCCATGCTGTGCCAACTTCCACAGCAACTTTGAATCGTCGAAAATATAATCGCCGTAAACCATTATCGTAGCAGGAGACCTTTTCCTTAATTTGCTGGGAATATATGCAGGAGCATCTCGCCCGGAATGAGCTTGCTATGAGTCCTGATCTCAGTCCAAGAGCAAGGCCCATGGATATCCTAATACTTGAATGGATCGAATAATACTTGCCCCTGACGCAGATCATAGGCGCAGATCATAATTCCGCTTCAGACATTGGGCTCGAACAATTGGCTTCTGCGAGTGACTCTTCATTATTTTAGATAACCAGCTATAGAAGCTATTTTCATTACCACGCCACAGCCGGTAGTTTTAATCAAGCCCGTTTGATTGGCCATCTATTAATCATCAGAAGTCACTGGTATTTTCGTGTTCTTGCTTTTTGCGCGGTTAATGCGTCGCACTGGTTTTGAGATACACATAAAAATGGCGGACTATTTGTCCGCCATTTTTACTGCCATCAGTTGATATAGTCGCTTATTCTGCGGCTTTTAGATGTGTTACAGCCTCTTCGGCAGCTTTCTTCGCCATGTCAGCGTGTCCCTGTTTGCCGTGAGTGATGGCATTGTCCAAGCTCGTGATACCTGCATCCAGATGTTCATCCGCGGTTTTCGCATGAGTTTTGGCTTTCTCGGCATGTTCGACAACAGCGCTTGCATCGTCGGCTTTAGCAGCCTCTTTCGCGTGTTTAAGAGCTTGCTCTACGTGATCTTCAGCCGCATAAGCAGCCATTGAACTGAAGGCTAAAACAACGCCTGCGCATAAACCGGTGAGTTTCATATTAGTGAGTTTCATAAGTCATCCTCTGTGAAAAATATTTAAGGGTATCTTCTTACGTCATGCTGCACAGGCAAACCATTTGGCCTGCATAGCCCAACTGCGTAGTTTTAACAATGCTTCTATTTCCTCTTAACATCTCCATAGTTTGCTTGAGACCTTGGCCAATGTTCTTTTGGACTGTACTTCCGTTTCTTCGTCATCTCCTGTTTACTGGAGGCTTTTTTGATTTTTTGCTGATCTTTTTCCATCAGCATTCTCCAGCCAGTTAATCAAGTCGTGACTTCAATGTCTTGACCTAAGCAGTGAATAAGATTTTCCATCGCTTATGTAAACCATACATCCCATGCTGTATCCCGTCTGTACGGTAACGAACATAGAGATTATCCAACCAATAACATTTTATGTGCCAGGGGACGACAAGGGCTTCTCTGGAGCATAACTTCTGACTATTTCTTCGATAATGCGCTGTTCTTTTTTACTCGTTGTTTATTCTTTCCTGACTTGGCGGTGCGGCTCTTTTTCTTGGCGGATTTAGTTACAATCTTGACCTGAGCTGTGCCGTCCGTTTTCATATTAAGTTTATTAGCCGCTGCGCTGGAAAGATCGATAACTCGATTTTCGGCATAAGGTCCACGGTCATTAATCCTAACCTCGACTTTCTTGCCATTCTCGAGATTGGTCACCTCAGCTTTAGTTCCCATCGGTAAACTTGGATGAGCGGCTGTCATCTCTTTCTGGTCAAAGGTTTCGCCGCTGGATGTTTCCTTGCCGTGAAATCCCGGTCCATACCATGAGGCTTCGCCAACCTCTTTGTGAGAGGGTATGGTAGCGGTGCTGTCTTTTTGTTGCGACGCTGGAGTGTCACGCTCATTAACTGGTTTGGCTTGTTTATTGGATTGCTCAGAACTGCAACCGAAAAGAGCAAAAGCGCAGACCAAATTTATTTTCAAGACGCCTAATAACCATTTGCGCAGGATTAAGATATTCGGGATCGATATCATGGCAATCCAGGACAAATATTTTGAACCGTAAATCAATCGGCATCTCTCGTCTTTGGGTGAGGACTGGTATTGAACTGTTTGATATAGCATTGTGCTTACTCCTGTCGGGAAAACGCAGACCGCCAGAATTTTTTCAGGTTCCAACAATCAATATTGTATCTAGCAAAAAAACTTTCCCGGATGACCTGACAACTTCATTATGCCGAGATGATGCCGTCTTCTACTTCAACTATTTATGGCATGCCTTCAAGAAAAATGCGCCCCTTCCCGATTCCCAAGCTACCAATCAGCGGTAAAAACACTGACCGCATTTTTGCCGTAGTGCTCTGTCGGTAAATATTCATTATTAAATTTAAGTTACGCCGGATTACAGGACAGGTCTGTACGTTAGCGCGCTTTGCGCCGAGCAATATGCAAATTGATTAACAATTTGGATATTGCATAAACAACAAGTTTTCCGGCTTTAGCTCGTGCTGTCATAAAGAATTGGCTGTAAATAAGAAGTATAATTGCCTGAAAAAGCTAACACAGAGTTGCATAACGAAAATCTATAGGTATAATACCCAGCTCGAAGTTAAGTAGCTTCAGGCGCGTAGCTCAGTTGGTTAGAGCACCACCTTGACATGGTGGGGGTCGGTGGTTCGAGTCCACTCGTGCCTACCAAACATTTAAAGCACTGCACCGCAGTGCTTTTTTTATTGTAGACACCAAACAAAGACGAAACATGCCGGTAATTACTCTTCCCGATGGCTCCAAGCGAGAATACGACCAAGCTGTAACAGTAATGGACGTTGCGGCATCAATCGGTTCGGGATTAGCCAAGGCGACCTTGGCGGGCAAAATTGACGGCACTCTGGTCGATGCCAGCACAGTAATCGCTCAGGACGCAACGCTACAAATAGTTACCGCTAAAGATGAAGACGGGATCAACGTTATCCGTCATTCAACCGCACATCTACTGGCTCAGGCCGTCAAACAGTTATTCCCCTCAGCACAAGTCACTATCGGCCCTGTCATCGAAAGCGGCTTTTATTACGATTTCTCGTATGAGAGACCTTTTACGCCGGAAGATCTGAGCGCCATCGAGAAAAAGATGGAACAGCTGGCCACTGAAGATTACCCTGTCCATCGCTCGGTGTTATCGCGGGATGAAGCCGTTAAGTTTTTCAGAAATCTTGGTGAAAACTATAAGGCCGAGATTATCGAATCCATTCCCGCCAATGAAGACTTGTCCTTGTATGAACAAGGCGGATTTACCGACCTGTGCCGCGGTCCTCACGTACCAAGCACCGGCAAGCTGAAAGTCTTTAAACTAATGAAGATCGCCGGCGCTTATTGGCGCGGCAATTCCGATAACGAAATGCTGCAACGCATTTACGGCACCGCCTGGGGCGACAAAAAAGACTTGCAGGCTTACCTGCATCGCCTGGAAGAAGCGGAAAAGCGCGATCATCGCAAGCTAGCAAAAACACTGGATTTATTTCACTCTCAGGAAGAAGCTCCTGGCATGGTATTCTGGCACGAGAAAGGCTGGACCATTTATCAACAGGTTGAGCAGTACATCCGTGAAAAACTACGGGTAAACGGCTACGGCGAAGTCAGGACACCACAAGTCGTGGATCGCTCCCTCTGGGAAAAATCCGGGCACTGGGAAAAGTTCAGCGCCATGATGTTTACCACGCATTCCGAAAATAAGGATTACGCGATCAAGCCGATGAACTGCCCTTGCCACGTGCAGATTTATAACCAAGGTTTAAAAAGCTACCGCGACTTACCTATCCGTCTGGCGGAATTCGGCTCCTGCCATCGCAACGAACCTTCCGGCACCCTGCACGGCTTGATGCGGGTCAGGAATTTTGTTCAGGACGATGCACATATCTTCTGCACCGAAGACCAGATCCAAGATGAAGTATCGACTTTTATCGACCTGTTGTTCGATGTCTATAAAGATTTCGGCTTTGAAGAAGTTATCATTAAATTATCCACCCGCCCTGCAAACCGGGTCGGTGATGATTCAGTTTGGGATAAGGCAGAAAACGCCCTGGAACTGGCGCTCAACTCCAAAGGCTTGAAATGGGATTTGCAACCGGGCGAAGGCGCTTTTTACGGACCAAAAATTGAATTCTCGCTAAAAGACTGCATCGGACGCGTCTGGCAATGCGGCACTATTCAAGTGGATTTTTCGATGCCGGGCCGCCTGGATGCAACTTATATTGCCGAAGACGGATCACGTCAAGTGCCGGTCATGCTGCACAGAGCAATACTGGGCTCACTGGAACGTTTTATCGGTATCTTGATCGAACAGCATGCAGGAACCTTCCCGCTCTGGCTATCTCCAGTACAGGTTGTGGTACTTAACATTACCGATCGACATGCTGAATATGCCTCGCAAATCATGCTAGACCTTGAAAAACAAGGCATAAGAGTAAAAATAGACTTGAGAAATGAGAAGATCGGGTTTAAAATTCGTGAGCATTCTATGCAGCGCGTGCCGTATCTTGTCATCATCGGTGATAAAGAATTAGAACAACAACGCATTACGGTACGCACGCAGAAAGGTGATGACTTAGGTAGCCTGTCAGTCCATGAATTTACCGAACGGTTAAAACAAGAGATCACAGGCAGACAATGAATAATTTTGGAGGATTAGAATATCGCTGCTAAAAAAGATGAAACGCGCCTGAACGACTCAATCACCGCCAGACGGGTGCGGGTGACAGGTCCTGATGGTGAAGCGTTAGGTATTATCTCGTTAGATGAAGCCAAACAAATTGCGTATGCCGCAGACCTGGATTTAGTAGAAATATCGCCGAACGCAGATCCTCCGGTTTGCAAGGTGATGAACTACGGCAAGTACCAGTTTGAGCAAAACAAAAAACTGGCCATCGCCAAAAAGAAACAAAAACAGGTTCAGGTCAAGGAAATCAAATTCAGGCCTGGTACCGACGAAGGGGATTATCAAGTTAAACTGAGAAGCTTAACCAAATTCCTTAACGAAGGCGATAAAACCAAAATCACCCTGCGCTACCGCGGACGCGAAATGGCTCACCGCGAGATCGGTGCAGACTTGCTAAAACGGATAGAAGCAGATTTGGAAGATATAGCAGTCGTCGAGCAATTTCCTAAAATGGAAGGTCGCCAAATGGTTATGGTTATGGCACCTAAAAAGAAGAAATAATTGCCAAAACGATAGCAACATCATAAAAACATTGTATTTCAGTGTCTTTACTGCGGCACAGGATGTGCAGCAGAGTATCATGAAAATGATACTGTTAATTCTTCAGGGCCATGCATTTTGCCTTGCTGGGTTACAACTCAGGGATTTATATTTTAATTAATTGGAGCAAACAAATGCCAAAGATCAAAACTAACCGTGGAGCTGCCAAGCGTTTCAGACGCACAGGCAACGGCGGTTTTAAATGTGGTCAGTCCCACAAACGTCACATTCTGACTAAAAAATCGACTAAAAGAAAAAGACAGTTACGCTCGCCGGCAACTATTCATCCATCAGATGTGCGCATGGCCGCACGTATGATGCCTTACAGCTAAATCAGGGAGTAGATCATGCCTAGAGTTAAACGCGGCGTAACAGCCAGAGCAAGACACAAAAAAGTATTAAAGCAAGCGAAAGGTTACTACGGCGCACGCAGCCGGGTTTATCGCGTTGCCAAGCAAGCGGTCATTAAAGCGGGTCAATATGCATACCGCGACCGCAAACAGAAAAAACGCCAATTCCGCGCGTTGTGGATCGTCCGTATCAATGCAGCTGCTCGTTTAAGCGGAATGTCATACAGTCGTTTTATCAATGGCTTAACTAAAGCCAATGTTAAGATAGACCGGAAGGTACTGGCTGATATCGCAGTTCGCGACATTAACGGATTTGCGAAAATTGCGGAAATTGCGAAGCAGCATCAAAGCAAACCTTAAGGAAAGACCTGGATTTTAATAAACTAAAATCCTTCTATTCCCCTCTCCTTTTTCTGAAGAGAGGGGAATTAGGGCTTTATAAGCCCTCCCCTTAACAAATATCCCATCACCATACACAGCGAGCTAAACCGTGTCCGCTACCCTAGAAGAGATTCTCGCGCAGGCATTACAGCAGCTTCGCGACGCAAAAGACCTTAACGAACTTGATCTGGTTCGTGTTCAATATCTCGGCAAAAAAGGTTTATTTACCCTACAGATGAAAGAACTTGGCGCTCTCGAGCCTGAACAGAGACGTTCAGCCGGTCAAGTCATCAATCAGGTTAAAGATCAATTTCAAGAGCAACTGGAAGCCAAAAAAGATCTGCTACAAAATGCCGCCTTAGAAGCAAGATTGGCCAGCGAAAGCATTGACGTTACTCTGCCAGGCAGAGGTCAGGCTGTTGCAGGCTTACATCCGGTTACGACTACATTACGCAGAATATCCAAGATCTTTGCCAGCGTCGGCTTTCAAGTCGTTGAAGGACCTGAAATCGAAGACGACTATCATAACTTCGAAGCATTGAATATTCCCGCTCATCACCCGGCAAGGGCGATGCACGATACCTTTTATTTTGATGCCCACACCGTATTACGAACCCATACCTCGCCGGTACAAATCCGGGTTATGGAATCTGAACAGCCACCACTTAAAGTGATTGCGCCAGGTCGCGTGTATCGCTGTGATTCGGATATAACCCACACGCCAATGTTCCATCAGGTTGAAGGCTTTCTGGTCGATACCGATGTCAGCTTCGCGGACTTAAAAGGCGTAGTTTACGAGTTCTTACGCGCCTTCTTCGAAAAAGACATCCAAGTGCGCTTTAGACCTTCCTACTTTCCGTTTACCGAACCATCGGCAGAAGTCGATATCGAATGCGTGATGTGCGGCGGCGAAGGCTGTCGCGTATGCAGCCATACCGGATGGCTGGAAGTAATGGGCTGCGGCATGATTCATCCCGAGGTATTCAAAGCTGTCAACATCGACAGCGAAACCTACAGCGGCTTTGCGTTCGGCATGGGCGTGGAGCGTCTAGCGATGTTACGTTACGGCATTAACGATTTGAGATTGTTTTTCGAGAACGATCTTAAATTTTTAGAACAATTTAATTAAACAGGTGCCGCGCCTGCTCCCGGCAGGCCTGCGGCATATACTCCATCCCTGTAGATAAAGCTTGAGTTATGCAAATTAGTGAAGCCTGGTTAAGAGAATATGTCAATCCAGTAATAAGCACCGCCCAACTGGTCGAGCAATTAACCATGGCCGGCCTTGAGGTCGATTCAGTGACGCCCGCGGCAGCAGTATTCAGCGGCGTGGTCGTCGGTGAAGTTCTCGCCATGGAACAGCATCCCGATGCCGACCGCTTGAGGGTTTGCCAAGTTGCAGTAGGCGAGACTGAACCGTTGCAAATCGTCTGCGGGGCCAGCAATGTCCGCGTCGGCCTGAGAATTCCTGCTGCGTTAATCGGGGCATTATTGCCGGGCGATTTTAAGATCAAAAAATCCAAGCTGCGCGGCGTAGAATCCTACGGTATGTTGTGCTCTGAAAAAGAGCTGGGCTTGGCTGCCGATGCCAGCGGTTTAATGGAATTGGCTGCTGATGCCCCGGTTGGTACCGATATACGCGAATACCTGTCGCTCAACGATAATATCATCGAAGTCGACTTGACCCCCAACAGAGCCGATTGCCTGAGTGTTGAAGGCATAGCGCGCGAAGTGGCGGTGCTGAACAAAATGGACTGGTCGGCCACTCAGGTTGAACCAGTCGCAATCAGCCACGCAGATACCCTGACTGTTACCGTAACAGCCACAGACGCATGCCCGCGTTATTTAGGCCGACTGATTAAAGGTGTAAATCCTAAAGCCGAAACTCCATTATGGATGCAGGAACGCCTGCGCCGCTCGGGCGTAAGAAGCTTGAGTGCAATAGTCGATGTCACGAATTATGTCCTGATCGAATTAGGCCAACCACTGCATGCCTTTGATGCCGCCAAATTAACCGGCAGCATTAATGTGCGTTATGCTCAAACCGATGAAAGCGTTGCGCTGTTAAACGGTCAAACCATTAAGCTGGACGCTGAAACTCTGGTTATCGCCGACGACAAACAAGCCTTGGCCTTGGCCGGCGTAATGGGCGGCAGCGAGTCTGCGGTTAGCGACGAAACACAGAATGTCTTTCTGGAATGCGCATTTTTCACCCCACGGAGTATCGCCGGCAAAGCGCGTAACTATGGCCTGCACACCGACTCATCACACCGCTTCGAACGGGGTGTTGATCCAACATTGCAGGAGCGCGCCATAGACCGCGCAACTCAATTGATTATCGATATTGCTGGCGGCAGTGCCGGCGCAATTACCGAAGTGACAACAACTTCAACCCTGCCACAGCGCACCGCCGTATTGCTTAGAAGGCAACGCCTGGAAAAAACCCTGGGTATTGCTCTAGCGGACGAGAAAATCGTCAATATTTTTCAACGCTTGGGAATGTCGGTACAAACTCTGCCGGACGGTTGGTCTGTGACCCCACCGGGATGCCGATTCGATATTGCCATTGAAGCGGACCTGATCGAGGAAATAGCCCGCATTGTTGGCTACAATAATCTGCCAAACAGCAGTCTGCTAATGCGCTCCGAACTTGGCAAAGCCACTGAAGCCGTGCTGGATCTGGATCGCGCCAAAGATTTACTGGTCGACCGTGGCTATCAGGAAGCGATTACTTACAGTTTTGTCGATGAAGAAATACAACAAGCTATCGCCCCCGACGATGACGTTGTCCGCTTAAAAAACCCGATTTCTGCGGATTTATCGGTGATGCGCACTACCCTGTGGTGCGGCCTGTTAAAAGCTGCCTTGCACAACACCAATCGCCAACAAAATAGGGTTCGTTTTTTTGAAACCGGCCTGCGTTTTATTAAAAAAAATGGCGACACGCAGCAACAAAAAATGCTGTCCGGCCTTGCATTAGGTAGTGCTTATTCCGAACAATGGGGCGTTGCATCGCACAAAGTGGATTTTTTCGACGTTAAAGCTGATATCCAAACCCTGTTTTCACTGACCGGTACAGATGTGCAATTTATTCCGGGCAAACATCCTTCATTGCATCCTGGACAAACAGCTGAAATTTTATCTCAGCAAGGTGAAAAAATAGGTTGGCTGGGCATGTTGCATCCAACACTGGAAAAACAGCTGGGGTTCGATACCCAGGTTTTCCTGTTCGAACTGGATCAGGACCTATTGCTGAACAAACAAATCCCGAAATTCAAACCGCTGTCCAAGTACCCGTCGGTGCGTCGTGATATAGCCTTGATTGTTAAGGAAGAAGTCGCAGTCAGTGAGATAATAAACTGCATCAAAAGTTGCGGTGTATCAACCTTACAAGACATAGTGGTCTTTGATATATATCGCGGGAAAGGCGTCGAAGAAGGCAGTAAAAGCGTCGCTTTAAGTTTAATCTTACAAGATTTTTCACAAACGCTAACAGATTCTGAAATAGATGCTATATTTAGCGGACTGTTAGAAACATTGACCACAAAAATAAGTGCAAAGCTGAGGGATTAACAATGGCATTAACTAAAGCCGATTTTGCTGAAAGGCTATTTGACGAGCTTGGTTTAAACAAGCGCGAAGCAAAAGATATGGTCGAGATGTTTTTTGAAGAAATCAAAGGTTCTCTGGAACATGGTGAACAGGTAAAAATTTCCGGTTTTGGCAAATTTGAACTGCGCGACAAAAGCAGCCGTCCCGGTAGAAATCCAAAAACAGGCGAAGAAATTCCCATAACAGCTCGTAGAGTGGTAACATTCAGATCAGGTCAAAAACTTAAAGCCAGAGTGGAAGCTTATGCTGGAACCGAGTAATAATAATGAGCTGCCGGTCATACCGGCAAAACGCTATTTCACAATAGGTGAAGTTAGCGAATTATGCGGGGTTAAACCCCATGTACTCCGGTACTGGGAGCAGGAATTTTCCGAGCTCAGTCCGGTAAAAAGGCGTGGCAACCGCCGTTATTATCAGCGCCATGACGTGCTGATGATCCGGCAAATAAGATCGTTACTGTATGAACAAGGCTACACCATTGGCGGAGCCCGAGCTCATTTAGGCAGTGACGATGCCAAAGAGGATTCAACCCGCACCAAACAGTTGATTCATCAAATGGTTAGTGAACTGGAAGAAATTCTGGAGTTGCTAAAGTAGATTTTTTCTCATTTAATGCGGCGAAATGTAGTACACTAGTCGCATTGAATTACAGGGGATTGTGTTCACAATCCTTTCAGCTTTACATTCTCTATCAGAATATCGGGGCGTAGCGCAGCTTGGTAGCGCACTTGTCTGGGGGACAAGTGGTCGCAGGTTCAAATCCTGTCGTCCCGACCAATTGAATCAGAGAGTTACAAAATATAAATTTCAGTAAAAAGAGAAAACAGACGTTATGGGATAACGTATGGGATAACTTTTTTAAATCATTGCCGAATAATCGCTCTCCTTAAAACAGCGGCAACCGTTGCCGGACATAATAAAAAATAGTTACATATAAACCGAATTTGTTTGAATTGAATCTGACACCGACGGTCTTAGAGCATTTCTTTGTTAGTCAGAAACATAGCTCAAGTTTTAAAATAATTTGTCTTGTTCCCACGCGCTGCGTTCCATTGTTTTCGCTAGATTCCAAGCTCCAGCTTTCCGTCTTTATGCGTTACGTTGTTATTTAAGGAGTCGCTAGCGCGAAAGCTGATTGAATCGGGGTCTCGCCCCCGAGGGCGAGATACTTTCTTTTGCTCCGCCAAAAGAAAGTATCCAAAGAAAAGGCGGCCCGTTGCTGCTCAAATCCTGCGCTCCTCGCTTTCACCGGGGGTTGCCAAAAGGGCCCTCCCTGGCCCTTTGGCAACGCGCAGCCTCCTGCCGCGCCCCTGCGGGCAGAGTCACGCGGCACATCCCTGTGCCTCGCCCTACAGGTGCTACGCATGCAAATCGGCTATCCTGCCGATTTGTCCCGGCAAAAGCTCCGGTGCTCGGCGCGGCAAACGGGACCCAGTCCGTGCCATAGCAAGTTCCTACTGCTTAACAGATAATGTTTAACCATAGGTTTGATCTTAAATAACTGAGAACTGCTCTAGTTCGGCCATTTAGAGACAGTCGCCAGTTTCCAATGAATGGCTGGTTAGTCTTGTAAATCGGTCAGATTGTCATTTTCGTCAATTAAAAAAGTACTATCTGTGCGACAACCGCAATACCTCGGATAAAAGAAACCTATTGCTTATTGTAAATGTGGCATAGAAAAGCAGATCACATCCCATGTGGTCACGGTTATAGCTTGAAGAAAAATTGTCCAAGACCCAACCTCGGCTGTGTCGCTATGGTACACCTGTAACGAAACGACACAGTTTAACCATCCCGAATTCATCAAAAAAACACGGAAATCTCTTACCTTATCAAATGCTCAATCCCGTTATAGCGAGGCTTATAACGGGATTGAGGCATTTGGCACAGACTATGCACTATTCTTTGACATTCAGCTTTGATGCAATGACAGCACTGTAGACATGACGACTTAAACTTGAGGCTTGAATTATTGCTCTGCATGTTAGCCAGATGGTCGGGGTTAATTCTTGGCACTTATCTAAAGCAGCGTCTCTGATATAGGTATAACTACTATGTTTCACCTGATCAAGTTTGAGCGTAAGATGATGAAAAAGAAAAAAACGCCATTGTAAGTGATTGTTAAACCTGCTCAAAAAGGTAAACAGGTGCAGCAAAAATGACGCTATCTGATCAAAATTAAAAATTAGGAAGCAGCATGTTGACCAAATCGACCGACACAACCTTACGCAAAGCACGTCATCTAATGGTTGAGCGTGGGGAACTGCCGTCCCCCGAATTGGTAGGAACCACAGTTTTGCAATCTTGGAGCCGCTGTCTTAATGCGGGTCTTGTCCCCATTGGTGGCCCGTCGGACGTGCCTTGTCTTGAAGGCTTCGAATTTGCCCGCGCCGCCGACCGGCAGCACCTACTGATCGCACATGCCTGGCCGGTTATGGAGTACTTGTACTCACAGATACATGATTCCGGCAGCATGGTTATTCTTGCCGATGATTGTGGGGTGCTGCTCGAGACCCTGGGCAACTCCGATTTTTTGGATCGTGCCGAACGGGTCGCCTTAAGGCAAGGCGCTTCGTGGCTAGAACAACATCGGGGCACTAATGGTATTGGTACGGCGCTGATGGAGAACAGCCCGGTAGTCGTTCATGGTTTCGAGCACTTTCTCGAACGGCACGGTTTTCTTTCTTGCGCCGCCGTGCCCGTGGCGTCACCGAGTGGACGCGTTCTGGGTGTGCTTAACATATCCGGCGATAACCGAACCCGCCATCCTCATCCCCATACCTTCGGGTTTGTGCGAGCGGCAGCGCAAATGATCGAGAACCGCTTGTTCTATGCGCTTCATAGCGACGCGTTACGTTTACGCTTCCATCCGCTTGCCGAAGGTATCGGCACTATTGCCGAGGGTAAAGTCGCCCTGTCGGAAGACGGCTGGATAGTTGGCGCCAACCAAGCCGCGCTAGCCCTGCTGGGGCTGTGCCCCTCCGACTTTGGGACAACGCCGGTTGCCCATGTGCTGCAGGTATACTTAAAAGATCTGGTCCATTGGGGACTGCGACGCGGCAGAGAACCGATGCGAGTTACGCGGCACACCGGCGAATGCTTGTTTGTCCGCGTCGAATTGGGTCATAAGACTTTCCAAACCTTTATTCCTCGTGAACCCGAAACCAAGGAAGATGCGCTGTCGGCGCTCGATACCGGCGACATGCAGATGAAAACCGCTATCCATAAAGTGCGCCGACTAGTCGGAAAATCCATAGCGCTGCTATTGCGGGGAGAGTCGGGTGTCGGCAAGGAACTTTTCGCTAATGCTTTTCACAATGCCGGGCTGCGGCAGGGAAAACCGTTTGTTGCCGTTAATTGCGCAACGCTGCCGGAAAGCCTGGTCGAGACGGAGTTGTTCGGCTACGTTCCCGGTACTTTCACCGGCGCTCGCAAAGAAGGCTCTCCCGGTCGCATACGCACGGCGGACGGCGGCACCCTGTTTCTCGACGAGATCGGCGATATGCCGCTGGCTCAACAAGCGCGGCTGCTGCGGGTGTTGCAAGAGCGCGAGGTGATGCCTGTGGGCGGCATCAAGCCTGTGCCGGTCGATTTCGACTTGGTCTGCGCCACGCACCGCGATTTAAAAGCCGAAATGGAAGCCGGCCGCTTTCGCGAAGATCTTTACTACCGCATCAACGGCTTCAATCTTAAATTACCGGCCTTGCGCGAGCGCAGTGATTTTGACGTGTTGGCCGCGCGGATGTTGCAGGAAATGGCTCCGGACCGCGATGTGATGCTCGATGACAGTATTGCAGCGGCCTTCGCCGCTTACGCTTGGCCCGGCAACTTGCGCCAATTGGTTAATGTTCTGCGAACCGCTACCGCTTTGCTCGACGAGGGCGAGCAAACTATCGGTTGGCAACATCTGCCCGACGACCTCGCCGAAGAACTGTTGCCGCCGGACCGGCATACGACTATATCACCTGATGCGACCATTGCAGTTGAAAACCTGAAAGAATTGTCCGAAGCCGCTGTCGCGCGTGCCATCGCCGAAAGCCGCGGCAATATGTCCGAAGCCGCGCGGCGTCTCGGCATTAGCAGAAACACTCTATATCGCAGAGTGAAATAGGACCAACACAATCGCCAACTGCAAAAAAACGTAGGCATGGCTTATGCGATTCATCATACACAACGTGGATAAATATAATTTATGAGCACAGATACAAAACCCGAACACGATGAAATCGCTATTTATGTTCAAAAAGCGCGTAGTGCCCAAAAAGAAATTGCGGACTACACGCAAGATCAAGTTGATACGCTGGTAACAGCCGTATGCTGGGCTATCGTCCGGCAGGATCGCGCGGAAGAATTAGCCAAATTGGCGGTCGATGAAGGCGGTTTCGGCAATTACAACGACAAAGTCAGCAAGATCCGTAACCGGTGCATGGGCACCCTGCGCGATATGCAAACCGTGAAAACGGTCGGAATTGTCGAAGAAATTCCCGAAAAAGGCTTAATGAAAATCGCCAAACCGGTCGGCGTGGTTGCCGCGCTCATTCCGACGACAGGCCCTGATGCGACGCCGCCTTTAAAAACGCTGCTGGCTCTGAAAGGCCGCAATGCGATCATCGTCGCCGCTCATCCCCGGACGCAACTTACCACTGAGCTGACCGTAAAGTACATGCGCGAAGCTTGCGAACAGGTCGGAGCTCCTGCGGATTTGGTCCAGGTTATCGAAAAACCCTCGCTTTTGAAAACCCAAAAACTGATGCAGCAAGCGGACTTGATTGTAGCGACGGGCGGAGCCGCAATGGTGAAAGCGGCTTACAGTTCCGGAACGCCCGCTTATGGCGTCGGGGTTGGTAATTCGGTTCATGTGGTCGATGAAACAGCCGATCTGGATGACGCCGCCAATACCATTGTGACGGCCAAGAAATTCGATTATGCGACCAGTTGTCTGGCCGATAATTCGGTGGTGGCGCATGAATCAATTTATGACAGCTTAAGCGAACGCCTGCAAAAACTGGGCGCGTATCTTTGTAACGCGGACGAAAAAGACCGATTACAACGGCTGATGTGGCCGACGCCTGAAAACCATATTCCAAGCGTTGACGTCATCGCTAAATCGCCGGCTTTTATCGCAAAGCTGGCCGGCTTCAATGTGCCGGAAGATTGCAGTTGTTTGGTCGTGGAAGAAAACGGCGTGGGTCCTGAGTATCCTTTTTCAGGGGAAAAACTGTCGCCGGTACTCTCGCTATACCAATACGTCGGCGGCATTAACAATGCGATAAGCCAAGTTAATGCTATTACCGACTATCAGGGGCATGGCCATACCTGCGGCATCCATACGCTCAGCGACGACCATGCGCTGGCCTTGGCCATGCAAACCAAGACCGGGAGGGTAATGGTCAACCAGAGTTTGAATGAAGGCGCTGGCAGTCCGCGCAACGGATTGCCTTATACGCTCAGCTTAAGTTGCGGCACCTGGGGCGGGAATATAACGACGGAGAACGTCAATGCCCGGCATATGATTAATCTCACCTGGGTTTCCAGGCCGATTCAGCCGAGGCCGATTGATGAGAAAAGTCTTTTTGAAATGCATTGGCAAAAGTACAGCCGTTAAGTTGTTAAAAGCTTGTTTTAAGTTACAGCGTTTTCAAATTCAGTTAGCAGCTAAAGGCGTGGCGGGAGTGCAAGCTCCGCTTGCCAGCGCAGGCGAAGCCTGCACTCCAGCAACAGTGGCATAGCCTTTTAACCATTTAAATTGAAATCACGATAACTGACTTGGAATAGAAATATCTAAATAGAGGGCTTAATCGAATGCCAATTTATCTAATCCGATGCGATCAATGTAATCATCAATTTAAAAGCCTGGTTTTGGCAAATACTCAAGAACCCAAAGAATGGGTGTGTTCCCGATGCGGCAGTCATGACGGGAAACCGGCCCATGTCTATGACGATCCGCATCCGCTGGAAAACGACCATGGCGCAGGTTGCCCGTGTTGCGGCGGGATAAATTAATTGTCAGGAGGCGTTGTTAATAACGTTGATTTAGGCATTGCTTAAACCAACTGGTCATTCTTAAAAACCGAAAACAACAACTATAAATCAGGAGTTGCAGCATGAATAAAGTACTGATTCCAACAAGCATGGTCGGCAATTATCCCAATCCAAGATGGTGGGATGCGGAATTTTCAAGACATTTCAAGGGCGACCGGCAGCCGCCGGATGCGATCTGGCGGGAGGCGTTGGAAGACGCGATGGCGGCCATCGTGACCGATCAAGTCAATGCCGGCCTGGACATAATCTCGGACGGCCGACTGCATGGCGATAACTATGCCGATGCTGCACTTTATTACTATTTTAATCGCTTAGGCTACGACCTTTCCGGCAGCCATCTCGGTTTTCCGATCTACAGTCGATTGCATTCCGCCACCGTTACGCAGGAAATCAAACGCCGCGGACAAATCATGGTCGAACAAGCCCGTGCTCTCAAACGGGCGACCGATAAACCCGTCAAAGTCCAATACACCGGTATTCAGGTGTTAGCGCAATGCACCAATGACCTGCATTATGCTAACAGCCGCGATCGCGCGATGGCTATTGCCGCCGCCATTAATGAAGACATTCTGGCAGTTGACGAATTGGGTGTTGACTACATCCAGCTCGACGAATTTACCTGGCCTTATTTTTATGAAGATTGGGCGATCGACGCGTTCAACCGCGCTGTCGAAGGCGTCAAAAACGCCAAGATTGTCAGTCATATCTGCTGGGGCAATTGGGGCGGTACACCGGCTTATTATCCTGATGATACCGCCAGTGCCGGTGAGGTTTTTGACCTGACAAAACGCGCCCAAGACGCTAAAAGCCCAAATCCGACAGCCTCGGTGGTGCCTAAATCGTATGAGGCAAAAATCGATGTCTTTAACATTGAAGGTATCGGCCGTATGTCGTTTGACGAATCGGGGCTTGAACTGCTCAAAACCCATCCAATACCCAAGAATATGATGTTCTGGGCCGGCGTTATCGATGTCAAAAGCACCGTTACCGAAACCGCCGAGCAGGTCGCGGCAAAGATTCGCCAATTACTCACCGTGGTTCCTGCTGAACAGTTAGGCGTTACCACCGACTGTGGCCTGATCCTGCTGCAACGCTATATCTGTCAAGACAAGCTGCATGCCATGGTTGAGGGCGCAAAAATAGTCCGTGATGAACTGGCGAAATAAATGAGCTCCGGGAATAAGCGGAAGGTTAGTGCCGATAGCATGGATTAAATCCCGTTTACCGCGCCGAGCACCGGAGCTTTTGCCGAGGCGGAGCACAAATTCGCCTGGAGCGAATTTGAACAGCCGATAAGGCTGGCCCGCAGGGCGAAAACCAGGGAGGGTTTTCGTAACGAAAAGTATCTCGCTTTCGGGTGCGAGAACCCGATTCAATAAGCGTCGCGTTAGCGACACCTTAAAGATATACGGTATTAATTCGACTAATTACTCTGACAATAACACGAGATGGCTACTGCAATGGATATTTGGGGCGACTATTTTACTATCGCAAAGTGGCAAGACTTTGTGAACGGGGCACTGGAATCCGGCAGTAGCACGCCTATTTTCAACATAAATCCAAACGACGACCGCGAATTTGACGCTATTTACCTGGGCGGCGGTGCAGCCGGACGCTTTGGTGCGGCTTATTTGCGGGCTATGGGCGGGCGCGTGCTGATCATCGACCGCTGGCCGTTCCTGGGCGGTTCCTGTCCCCATCAGGCCTGTGTGCCTCACCATCTGTTTTCCGACTGTGCGGCGCAACTGATGCTGGAGCGCACCTTTTCCGGCCAACTCTGGTTTCAAGATCTGAACAGCAAAACGGTTTCCATCAAGCCCATCGTTGAACTGTTTCGCAGCGGCAGGACAGGCCCCCATGCGATGATGAATTATCAAAGCAAAGAACAGCTCGGCCTGGAATTTGTGCTGAATGCGGAAGCCAAGATCATCGATGCCCACACGGTACAAGTCAATGACAGTCAATTCCATGCAAAAAACTTGGTCCTGGCGCTGGGCGCGAAACCGATAGTGCCGGATGTTCCGGGCATTCAGCTAAAAGGCGTATTTAATTCCCAGACTCTGGTTGAAAAACTGGACTATGAGCCGGGCAACACCGCGGTAGTGATCGGCGGCGGGAAGACGGCCATCGAATACGGCTGCTTTTTTAATGCCACCGGCCGGCGCACGATTATCGTTGCCCGGCATCAAGCCATGCCGATGCTGAAAGATGCCGAATCCCGTGCTTACGCGATCCTTATGATGGAAGAGCAAGGCATGGAGTTTCTGGAAAATGCGGAATTATCGGCTATCCACGGAGACGCGGAAGGCCGGGTAAAGACGGTTTCGATAAAAACTGCCGATGGCATCGTCAATATCGATACCGATTTTATTTTTATCGCGATTGGCGAGCAGGCCAATTCTGAGCCGGTTGCCGAAACATTAGGCCTGGAATTGGGCGAGAAAAACTTTATCAAAGTTAATCGGCGCATGCAGACCTCAATAGCCAATGTCTATGCAGTCGGAGACGTGACCGGGCCGCCGATGGAAATGTTTAAAGCCAGGAAGGAAGGCGTATGCGCCGCCAAAAATATCATGGGGCAAGCGAGCGAGTATAAAGCGGCCGATTACCCCGATTTCATGCATACGCATTACGAAGTCAGTTGGCTGGGGCTAAGCGAAGTGGAAGCACGTCAACGCTACACCAACGTCAAAATCATGAAACTACCGCCCGATAATCCCAACGGTCTCGATGTCGGCTTGCCGGCAGGCGACCGGATGATGTTGTACTTGATGGAAAAGCCGCGTATGTCGGGCTTTCAAAAGTTGATCATCGACGGCGACACGCGAAAAATAGTCGGCGCTATCCATATCGGCTATGGCGCCAAGGACGGTTTTCAATACCTCAATTACCTGGTTAAAAACGGGCTGACGATAGACGACTTAGCCGATATGGACGAATTGTTTATCAGTCCCAGTTATTTCATTCAATTATGTCGCTTACGCGCCGGCGATATTCATTTCAACGATATGTAGAGCCCCAATAATGACTAATCGATTTCAAGAAAAACAAGCCGTTATAACCGGCGGCGCTACCGGCATGGGCTATGACATCGCTAGGCGGCTCGGCATGGAAGGGGCTTCGCTTACGATTTTGGATATCAACAAGGCCGCATTATACGATGCAAGCCAAAGCCTCCGTACTGACGGTATCGTTGTCAAAGCTTATCAAGTTGACGTCGCCGACCCTCGCGAAGTGGCTGAAACTTTCTCCAAACTGATTGCAGACTGTTCCGGAACAATCGATATTTTGATTAACAATGCCGGCATTGCCGATTTCGGCACCGTTGAAACCACCGAATTCGATGCTTGGAATAAGGTGATGGCCGTCAATTTGAACGGCACCTACCTGTGTTCGAAAGCCGCATTGCCGGCGATGAAGCAACGCGGCGGTACCATCGTTAACTTCGGCTCGGTGGCCGGCATGGTCGGCATTCCGAATATGGCCGCTTATTGCACGTCCAAAGCCGCAGTCATCGGTTTGACCAAACAAATGGCGGTTGACTATTCAAAGCTGGGCATACGCGTCAACTGCATTTGCCCCGGCATGATTGCCGATACCGACATGGGGCGGCAAATTCTCGGAACCGACGAGTCCGAACAGTTGATGAAGTTAAGGCTCAGTAAATACCCGATAGGACGCTTCGGTAAATCCGAGGAAATCGTCGCGGCGGTATTGTTTTTGGCTTCCGACGAAGCCAGTTTTGTCTGCGGCTCGGCATTTACCGTAGACGGCGCGATGACAGCTATTTAAGGTTAAAACATATGTATACACAAAACGATAAACGATGTTCGTTAACCGAACTCGTTGCACAGATACAAAACGGCGATTGTTTGGCGATTGGCGGCGGTTTGTCCTGGCGCGAACCGATGGCGGCTTTGCGGGAACTGGTCCGGCAAAATATTAAAGACCTTAAACTGGTCGGATCGGCGCACGGCATCGATGTCGATTTGTTGTGCGGAGCTGGAAGCGTTGCCGTCAGCGCCGAATCCTATGTCGGCTTTGAGCAGGATTTCGGCATGGCGCTGAACTATCGTCGAGCCTGCGAAACGGGTGCCGTGAAAGTGGAAGATAACTGTTGCTACTCCTTAGTCCAGCAACTTCGGGCGGCCATTCAAGGCTTGCCTTTCATGCCGATCCGTTCGGTGCAAGGGACGGATTTTCTTAAGCTGCATCCTGAATTTAAAACGATGACCTGCCCTTTTACCGGCGAACAACTGGTTTTAGTGCCTGCGCTGAAACCCGACGTCGCGCTTATCCACGCCCACTATGCCGACGAGCACGGCAATTTACATATCGAAGGGCCGCCGGTGGCCGACATTCTGTTTGCCAAGGCGGCCAAAAAAGTCCTCGTTACGGTTGAAGAAGTCATCCCTCATGACGAATTGGCAAAAAAAGGCGTAACGATTCCGTATTTTTACGTCACCGCCATTTGCGAAACACCCTACGGCGCTCACCCGACTTCCTGCTACCCGCGTTATGCCTATGATCGGGAACATACCGCCTGTTATTACCAAGCCGCCAAACAGGGTAAGGACAGTTTTCATCAAAACTACCTGGCTCCTTTTGTTTACGGCTGCGAAGATCATAACGCTTATCTCTTAGCCGTCGGCGGTAAAGCCAGACTGGCTTGCCTGGAACAGTGGGATCAAAGCACCGAAAAATGGATGCAACTTTATGAATAAGATACAAACTTGTACGCTCGGCGAAATGATGATCTACCAGATCGCACTGTCGATAGAAGATGGGGTTTTAGCGTTTCACGGCTTCGGATCGCCGTTGGTACAGTTGGCTTTGCACTTGGCCAAACGCAATCACGCGCCCAATTTGGTGTTAGTGGCCGGTGCGACCTACGGCATCAATCCGACTCCGGCGTTTTTAACGCCGACGACCAACGATTTTGCGATGAACCGCGATGCCGAGTGTCATTTAACAATTGAAGAACTGTTCGACCTTGCCGCGAGCGGACGATTAGGCCGGATGTTTTTGTCGGGTTTGCAAATTGACCGCTGGGGCAATATGAATGTCACCCGCTTGGGAAACGATGAGCGGATTTCGTTAAAACTGCCCGGCGGAGGCGGCGGCTGTAATTTATCCGCCGATGCCGGTCATGTGACCATCTGGACGGCTGCGCATCGCACCCATGCCGACGAAAACGGCCGCCGCCGTTATCGCTTGGCTAAGCGTTGCGATTTTATCACCAGCGTAGGACACCGCACTGCCGATGGCTTGCCGCGCACCGCTATGCCTTATCGCGGAACTGGACCGGATTGCATAGTGACCGACTTAGGGGTATTCGGTTTTAACCAGGAGGGCCATGCGCAATTACGCGCCCTTTATCCCGATACCAGTGTCGAATTGATCGCTGAAAGCACGGAATTCGATTTGCCTGTTGCCGCTAACCTGTCGACAGCGGCTTTGCCTGAACCCGACATGATCGAATTCATTCGCCGCCTGGACCCTTTAAAAATCCATCAGCGCGAACTCAGTCCCGCCGATCGCGGGCGCTTTTTTCAATTGAGCGGAGCCTAATAAATGAATGGCCAAATTTTACAGGTCGGCACTTTAAAACAGCAACTCAACTTCGTGCCGTTGCCGTACCGTTGCGTCAGTTTCCAACCTTACGAAGGCGAAATGGATGCCGCCGTGATAACGCAATATTTGCTGGACCGGGAAGTCTATCGGCGCACCGACATTATCATTTTGCATAATTCGCGTCAGGAGTATGCCGTTGCCGCCGTGCAGCGCACAAGTTCCGAAACCTTATTTTGTCCTTTAGAAAAGGTAGAAGTGCTGGCGTTGCCGGATGATTGTGTTTTTATTGAAGATCCCGCTACCGATCCGGCCAACCGATCCGCATTGGCTCAATTAGCCGTCAAGCATCACGTTTCTGCTGACCAGACCGCGATAGTGGTCGGCACGTTTGACCATATCAATATTATTCACCATCCCAAGCCCTTGGTTTTGCGTGTGATTGAAGTCATCCCGCCGGAACCGCCCAAGCTTTATCACATGATTGAACACGTATTAAGTTATGCCGACTTGCCGCCCATTATGCTGGAATTGGAGACTATCGATCTGCGCGATCTCGCCGCTACGGTCAGCCCGGAAGCTTATCTGGTGCCCTGCCGTTCAGGAGGGCTCACGGATTTAAGTGCGCCGGTTCATTTTCTTGATGAACGTCCGGCACAACGCCAAAACTGGACCTTGCTGGGGTGTGAGCGTAGTTTGCAATTTCATCGCCATTACTACGGAGATGAACCGCCCCGCGTGGAAATGTGTCCGCGTAAGTTATACAAACCCGACGCTAAACCGACCATGCTGAAATGCTGCTTGCTTGAGTATGATTTTGAACAGCAGGATAACTTGACGGTGGTGCCTTGGGGGTCGGATTTGGCGATGATCGAAAAGGCCTTGCGCCAACTGGTGGAGAAGAATTCGTATGTTTGAATCCGCTTGGGAAAATATTATAAAAAGCCTGCGGGACCCACGGATGGAAAAACCTCGCAAGACCGGTTGCACGATGGTCATGGATGTCGGCAAGAGCCTCGACGAAACCAGGCACATCCTGGAAGTAGCTGCCCGCTATATCGATCACTGGAAGTTCGGTTTCGGCACTTCTGTATTCATGGACAAAGCCTTGTTGCAGGAAAAACTGCGCTTACTGGCTGCCCATAACATCCTGACTTTTCCGGGCGGCACTTTGCTCGAGGTCGCGCTGCTGGAACACCATTGCCGCGTTTATATGACCCATGCCAAGGAATTGGGCTTTAGCGCGGTGGAAATTTCCGATGGAACCTTGCCCATCCCTCGTTTCAGGCGCAAGAAAATTATCGAATGCGCATTAAATGCCGGATTGATTCCGATCACCGAAGTCGGCAAGAAAGATCCCAAACGGCAGCCCACGGTGGATCAAGTCGCGGACGAAGTTTTAGAAGATATTGAGTGGGGCGCGGCGTGTGTGATTCTGGAAGGGCGCGAAAGCGGTCAAGGCGTAGGCGTTTTTGATGACGCGGGCAATGTTGATGATTTTGATGTCGGCATGATTGTCGACCTGATCGGCGACAAGCAGGATGCGCTGATATGGGAAGCACCGCTCAAATCCCAACAGGCTTTTTTTATCGAAAAGTTTGGGGCCAATGTCGGGCTGGGCAATATTCCGACGGATCAGGTGCTCGCGTTGGAAGCCTTGCGCAACGGCTTGCGTTTTGACACGTTGAACCGCGTTAGCGATAAGCTGGTGCGCGAAGGCGTCTGGGATCCTAACCAGGTGGAAAGCAACTGTGCTACTGTTAACCCGGCCGGTAAAACCTGATGTCTAACGATAAACCGATACAGGAAAAAGTCCTGGAAATCGGCGGCAGGCTGAAAAGCGCACCGTCCGAGCGACTGATTAATGCCGTGTTCGCAGCTGAATTAAGCCATCAAACTCATTTATTTGCGGCCTTGGGGCTCGTCGATATTGCCCATACGCTCTGCGCGATTGAAGTACAGACCATCCCGGCCAAGGAGGGGCATGAATTACTGGCGCACTTGGTCGAACTGCAAAGCCAGCCCGAAACTTTTTCGATGTCACCATCCAGAGGCGATATTTATACCAACCGCGAAGCGTGGCTGGCGGAACGAACCGATGCCACGAGCTGGCTCGGCGCAGGCCGGGCGCGGCGGGAAGCGACCACCACGGCGTTTATCCTGGTTACGCGGCAATTGCTGCTTGAATTCACCGAAACGCTGATAATCCTATGCCGGGCGATGGTTCAACAAGCGGAGCAGCACAGGCTGTCGCTGATGCCGGATTATACCTACTTGCAAGCGGCGCAGCCGACCACGTTCGGCCATTATTTATTGGGCTTTACCTATCCGTTACTGCGCGACCTGGACCGGCTGGAAGCCTTATTGACCCGGCTTAATCTTAGCCCCATGGGTTGCGGCAGCACCAATGGCTCACGGTTGCTGCAGGGACGGCAGCAGTTAGCGGATTTACTGGGCTTCAACGGTTTGATCGCCCATGCCCGCGACGCAATGTGGCAAGCGGATTTATTCATCGAAACCGCGTCGATATTGGCCACGTGCAGTATCAGTCTCAGCCGTCTGGCCGAGGATTTACAAGTTTACAGTACCCAGGAATTTGCCTTGGTCGAGCTGGACGATAGCCATGCCCGCGCCAGTAAAATCATGCCGCAAAAAAAGAACCCGTTTGCGTTAACGCATATTCGGGGCGTCGCCAACAAGATGATCGGGCTATTAACCTCGGTCGCGGCAGCCGCTAGAACGCCTTCCGGCCAACCCGACAATCGATTGCTGATCTACGGCGATTTGCCCGAAGCCATGCAAACCGTGAACGATGCCGCGGCATTGATGATGGAAGTCTTGCAAAGCCTCAGTTTCAATACCGATAGGGGCGAGGCCTTGGTGAATGCCGGCTGGGCGCTATCGACCGATCTGGCCGAATCGCTGGTGCTGGAATGCGGGCTGGATTTTAGGAGTGCGCATCGTTTAGTGGCTTTTCTGGCTGGCGAATATCGGGGTAAAAGCATACGGGAGCTTGATTATGAAACCTTAATGCAAGCCGCCGTTATCGTTCTGGGACGATCTATCGCACTGACTGAACAACAGTTTAAATCTGCTTTGGATGCCAGCTTGGCCCTGCAAGCACGAACACAGCCGGGCGGCACCGCCATGGAGAGCATGAATACAATGATCGCCGAATGCCGTGAACAACTGGCAAAACATGACCAGAAAAACCAAAACAATAAAGTTTATTTTGCAGCCAAGCAACGCGATTTATTGGAACGCGCAATAAAGGTGATTGGTTAATGATAAACAGTAAGTAAATGATCGGCCCCCACTTGCCGACCTAAGACGTTGCGAGTCTCACGTTTTAACGGGCGATAGTGCTGGCTGGCTTGAAAAAATAATGTCTGTAGGGGCAATCCCTTGTGGTTGCCCTAGGTACTGTAGAAACCCAAGGGGCAACCACAAGGGATTGCCCCTACAAATAAACGTCGGTTTGATAATAGATTATGAAATTTAACCCAAAAATCCATCATCGAAAATCAATACGCCTTAAAAATTATGATTATTCACAACTGGGTTTATATTTCATTACCATCTGCGCCGAACATGGACATTGTTTATTTGGAACGATACAAAACGACAATATGGCATTAAATGATGCGGGTAATATGATCGACAGCCAATGGTGTGAATTACCCAATCGTTTCCCATCTGTTGTCTTACATGAATTTGTGGCGATGCCCAACCACTTTCATGGCGTTATTGAACTCGTAGGGGCAATCCCTTGTGGTTGCCCTTCTTCAGATAAAGCAGACACAAAACCAGCTGCCACAATTGGCGATGTGGTAGGCGCATTTAAATCGTTATCAACCGATGAATACATTAAAAACGTCAAGCAAAACAATTGGCGGCCTTTTGCAGGTAAATTGTGGCAACGCAATTATTACGAACATGTTATCCGTAATGAAGAGTCCTATCTAAAGATTGCGGAATATATTCAAAATAACCCGTTAAATTGGCAAAAAGACAAATATTTCCCGTAGGGGCAATCCCTTGTGGTTGCCCCTAGTATTGTAGAAACCCAAGGGGCAACCACAAGGGATTGCCCCTACACATTTTAGGGAACGAGCAGTTACAACAGTAATTTTTATTTCAAGTACAAGGAATTGAGCAATGTCCAAATCGACCTTTGACTATATCATCGTTGGCGCGGGTTCCGCCGGCTGCGTCCTTGCCAATCGCCTGAGCGAGGATTCAAACTGCCAAGTTTTACTGCTTGAGGCGGGCGGCGAAGATGATGACGCGACTATCCGCACCCCGGCATTGTTTTCGCAATTGCAGGACAGCGCCTACGATTGGAGCGACCGGACGATGCCGCAACAACATATGAACGGCCGCCGCATTTATATTCCCCAAGGAAAAGTTCTGGGCGGCTCAAGTTCCATCAATTACATGATTTATATACGCGGTCATCGCAACGATTACGATCATTGGGCGAGCCTCGGCAACACCGGCTGGAGTTATGACGACGTGCTGCCTTACTTCATCAAGTCGGAAGCGAATGAAACCTTCGCCGACCGTTATCACGGCCAATCCGGGCCGTTGAAGGTTTCAAGCCACCCGAAATTAAGCCCGGTGACTGAGCGTTACCTCGCGGCCGCGCAACAAGCGGGTATTCCATTCAATGCGGATGTTAACGGCGAACGGCAGGAAGGCTGCGGACCTCTGCAAAGAAATATTACAGGCGGTGCGCGAAGCAGCACCGCTGCCGCCTATCTGCATCCGGCCCGGACTCGCCCGAATCTTACCGTTATCAACCATGCGCAAGCGACAAAATTACTGTTCACCGATAGCCGGGTGACCGGTGTGCAATATCTGCGTTTCGGCATGGTCGAACAAGCTCATGCCGATGCCGAAGTCATCTTATCCGGAGGGGCCTTCCGCTCGCCGCAATTGCTGATGCTGTCGGGTTTGGGTCCGGCCTCGGAACTTGAAAAACTCGGCATCGAGGTACGCATGGATCTGCCCGAAGTCGGCAAGAACCTGCAAGATCATATCCATGCCCGAGTGCGTTGCGAACTGACCCAGCCCTTAACTTTTGCGCCGCTGCCGGACGACGATAAAATGGCGGCCGCTCGCGCTTACGAGTACACCAGAACCGGCCCTTTGGCTTCGAATTTTCTGGAAGCGGGCGCCTTTGTCAACAGCCGTCCCGATGTTACTCATCCCGATCTGCAATTATTTTTATTCGGCAATTTAACGCCCGAATATCCTGAAGCAGGGTCGCCGAACCGTCACGGCGTAGCCCTAACCGCTTATGTCAACAGGCCGCGCAGCACCGGCGAGATAACGCTGTCCTCCGCCGATCCGTTGGACCGTCCGCGCATCGATCCTCGTTATTTCAGCGATCCGGACGATCTTCGCTGTCTGGTCGAAGGCGTGCGCTGGAATCTTAAAATTTTGTACGGGCATCCTTTCGACGACATCAGAGGCACCGAGCTGTCGCCGGGCATTGATGTCCGCGATGACGCGGGTTTGGAGGATTTTGTACGGCGCACGGCATCGACCACCTGGCATCCGACCTCGACCTGCCGAATGGGAACCGATGCCATGGCGGTGGTCGATCCGGCACTCCGGGTCAACGGCGTCAAAGGTCTGCGCGTGGTCGACGCGTCCATTATGCCCTCGATCGTCAGCGGCAACACCAACGCCCCGGTCATCATGATCGCGGAAAAGGCGGCCGACTTGGTTCGGCAAGGCTAAGGAACACGCATAAAATAACTTGAGCATGGTGCCTATAGCCTGCACTCCCGCTGAAGGTTTACAGCGAGTTGTATAAATTATTTCACGCTCATTCCTAAAGGCTAAATGATGTTTGATTCAGTCCATATCAGTGATTCGACGATTTACGGCTCGTCCTGGGCCGACCCTGAGCTACGCCCTTTATTTACCGAGCAAAGCAAAATTAAAGGCTGGCTTGAAGTCATGACCGTACTTGCACAGGTGCAGGCCGAGTTCGGTTTGATTCCAACACAAGCCGCGGCAGAGATCAGATCGGCTTACGAAAATATCGACATAAACGAAGCTTTTTTACAGGAAGCGGCCGAAGGCTTTGCAAAAACCAATCATTCCCTGATGGGCTTGATCAATGCGGTCAAGCAGCGCTGCGAAGCTGTGGGCGGCGAATGGCTCTGTTATGGCGTAACCGTTCAAGATATTACCGATACCCATACCGTTCGTATTTTACTGAAAGCACACGAGCGTTTTTTAGCGCAAATTATCGAAATAGAGCGGATTCTGGTTGATCTGGCGCACTTGCATCGACAGACCGTGATGTGCGGACGAACGCATGCTCAGCCGGGGTTGTTGATAACCTTCGGCTTTAAAGCCGCCACTTGGCTGGATGAACTGGAGCGTCATCGCCAGCGTTTAATTGAGCTTAAATCGCGCCTGAGTGTAGGCCAACTTTGCGGCGGCGTCGGCAGTCTGTCGTCCTTGGGCCCAGACGCGCTGGCCTTGCAACTTACCGTGTTGCAGCGCCTGGGACTGAATGCTCCCGCCATCTCCTGGACCAGCACCCGCGACCGCTATGCCGAATGGCTGAATATACTGGCAATGATCACTTCCACGGGAGATCGCATCGGCCAGGAAATCGTCAATCTGCAACGGCCTGAAATCGGGGAATTGAACGAAGGGTTTGTCAGCGGCGCGGTGGGCAGCATCACCATGCCGCAGAAACGCAACCCGGAAATTTCCGAACATCTCGGCACTTTATCGCGGGTGGTCAGGCATCACGCCGCGCACATGGCAGAAAATCTCGTGCACAGCCATGAACGGGACGGACGTTCATGGAAAGGCGAATGGGTCATTATTCCCGACGCGACGCTGGCGGCCGGCAAATCCCTGTCGTTGCTGAAGCTGCTGCTCAAGGATTTGCAAGTTAATCCGCAGCGGATGCGCGCCAATATCCAGGCGACCCAAGGCTTTGTCCATGCCGAGGCGGTGATGCTGGTGCTCGCGAAGACACTGGGCAAGCAAAGCGCACACCAGCTTGTCTACGATCTGACGATGCAAGCCCAGAGCGAAGGGCTGCATCTTAAACAGGCGCTTCTCAATAACCCGCAAATCGGCGCTATTTTGAGGCATGACGAGATAGAAGCGCTGTTCAATCCCGAACAAAGCACCGGCGTTTGCGCGGCCATGGTTGAGCAAGTCATTGCCCGAATATCTTTACCTTGAAGAGTTGATTGTCATGAATACCCACCAACATCTTGACCGGCGCGCCGTTATCGAACGTGTTGCCGGTCAAATACCCCGGCACATTCTCGCCCATTATCCAACCCCGCTGATGCGGGCGAGCCGGGTGACGGAAACGCTTGGGGGCACCGAGCTTTGGGTTAAGCGCGACGATCTGATCAGTTTCGGTTTGGGCGGCAATAAAATACGCGGTTTGGAAGTGATTCTGGCCGAGGCCTTGGCGTTGAACGCCGATTGTCTGGTAACCGGCGCCGGTGTGCAGTCTAATCATGTGCGGGCGACAGCGGCGGCTGCGGCTCATGCAGGGCTCCGTTGTACGGCGGTTTATTGGGGGAAGCCGCCTGCGACGATGGACGGAAATTATCGCCTCACCAATATGTTGAATGCCCAATTCCATTTTACCGGTGACGATGACAGGGCGTCGGTCGACACCCATATCCATCAGGTTGCGGCTACTTTGCGCGAACAGGGGCTTCGGCCTTATGAAATCCCACGCGGAGGCGCTTGCGCGATGGGCGTTTTGGGACATGTGCTGGCTGTTTTCGAGCTTTATCAGCAATGTCTCAGTCAAAATTTGGAACCCGATGCGATCGTACTGGCAGTGGGTTCCGGCGGAACCTATGCGGGGTGGCTGCTGGGCATCAGGCTGTTGAATCTGCCCTGGAAAATGCTCTGCTACACCGTCAGCCGTGAGCCGGAACAGGTCAGCCGGCAAGTTGCCGATTTGGCTACCCAAGCCGCCGCCTTGTTGAAACTGGATTGGGCTTTTTGCGTCGAAGATGCGCCCGTCTTTGGCGGCTTTATCGGGCAAGGTTACGGTATTCCCAGCCCGGAAGCCGCCGAAGCGATCAAGCAAATCGGCCGTAGCGAAGGCATTTTGCTTGATCCTGTTTACACCGGCAAAGCAATGGCTGGATTCCTGCACGGGCTGAAAAACAGACAGTTTGAACAACACAAAAAAATAGTTTTTGTGCATACCGGCGGCGAACCGGCGTTTTTTGCCGGAAATGGCGATTGGTTGAATTCCGGTCCAAGCGCAATTGAACAACAGGAGAATATATGAGAATCATCGTCATAGGCGGCGTAGCAGCCGGTACAAAAGCCGCGGCCAAAGCGCATCGGGTCGATCCGAATAATGAAATCATCCTGTACCAGGATGAATCCGAAGTATCCTACTCTGCTTGCGGAATGCCTTATGTGATCAGCGGAGTCATTGCCGATGAGCGGAAAGTCATCATCAGGCAGCCTGAAGATTTTGCCAAAGACGGTATCCGGGTTTTTATCCGGCACCGCGTGACTGGAATCGATACCGTCAAGCAACAACTCAGCGTGAGGAATTTGCAAGACAATACAGATTTTACCGTTAGCTATGATCGATTGATTATTGCGACCGGCGCTCGTCCGATAGTACCGAACATTGAAGGCATAACGCTGGAAGGCGTGTTGACTTTGCGCAATATTACCGACCTGGCACGGTTCAAAGCATTGTTGCCCGCATTGCTGCCGCAAAATGCGGTCATTATCGGGGCCGGTTATATCGGCCTGGAACTGGCCGAGACTTTTCACGAACTGAATATCAGAACCACCATCATCGAAAAGGCGCCCCGTATTCTGCCGAAATTCGATCCGGAAATGGCTCAACTCGTACATGGCCATTTGCTGGAAAACCAGGTTGAAATAATACTGGGTGACGGTCTAGCCAAACTTAACGGTAGCAATGGCCGGGTCACTTCCGTGGAGACTGAATTCGGGAAAACAGTGCCCGCAGACCTCGTTGTGATCGCGATTGGCGTGAAACCTAATGTGGAACTGGCAAAAGAGGCCGGCATTGAACTCGGGATCACCGGAGCCATTGCGGTTGATTCAAGAATGGCTACCAACATACCAAGCATTTATGCCGCCGGCGATTGTTGCGAAACGACCAACCGGATAACAGGCGCAACCACATGGATGCCTTTGGGCGATATCGCCAATTTACAAGGCCGTGTTGCCGGAGAAAACGTTGCCGGGGGAGAAGCTCATTTTCCCGGCGTTTTTGGAACGGCAATATTCAAGACCTTTAAATTGACAGTCGCAATGACCGGCTTATCCGAGCAATCCGCATTGGAATTGGGCTTTGATCCGATTTCGATTGTAACGGAAGGCAGTGACCGGGCTCGATACTATCCCGGCAGACAAGGCTTTTCGTTAAAGCTGACCGCCGATAGGAAAAATGGACGGCTGCTGGGCGCTCAAGCGATTGGTCTTGAGAGTGTCGATAAAATGATCGATATCGCCGCTACCGCATTGCTGGGTAAGTTGACTTGTTCCGATCTTGAAAACGCCGATCTCGCTTACTCGCCGCCATTCAGTCCGGTGCTATCGCCAATCATCGTAGCGGCCGGCGCTTTAAACAGTAAATTGAACAAATTATGTTTGATTGGCTAGAGCGTTTCTTCTTTAGTCATAAAGTATAGCCCGCGTTTTTAAATATCTCAGGCATTCATCAGAGGGGGAAACTGATCCAAGCTCTGGCCGACAGTCTATCAGAGCTGGTTATAAGTTCGTTTTGCGGTTTTGTGTAACAGGGCTTTTAGTTTGACCAGATCCTATTCAATCGGATTCAGGTCATGTCATGACGCAACGGTTGGCGACGACATGGACGATCGGCCGTAATAAGCCCCCCTATCAATTAGAAAACAAGTTCCTCCGGATTGGATCTCTATGGACCACTCTGTTAGTGTAGGAAGCCTGTTCTCCTGAAGGTTTTTAGGATCGGCGGAAGCCGGTAAGACTATTATGGCCAAACCACAATACCGGTATTCCGATATTAAGGTAATATTTTTGTATCAATCAATGCTTAGAAATTATCGACATGAAAACGCTAATATCATTAGTTTGTTCGATTTTGTTGTCTGCCGTCCTGGACAATGCTCATGCTACGACTTATCTAATGCCTGAGGACAGCAATGACAGAGTTATTGCTCAATATCCTGATGATAGGCCTTTAATCCGCTCAGAGCAGGACGGAACATTATTGGATGTGGCGCGCCGCTTTCTTTTAGGACAAACCGAAATAGTCAGGCTGAACCCGAATGTCGACCGCTGGCTGGTTAGAAAAGACGTCATGGTTCGTTTACCTAACAGACGTATTTTGCCGGATACGCCTCATGATGGCATTACCTTAAATCTTCCCGAATTTCGGATGTATTATTATCCGCGGGATCAAGAACAAGGCAGTCCGCAAGTGGTAATGTCTTACGCTCATGGCGTTGGAAGACAAGATTGGAAAACGCCTCTGGGCAAAACCAGCGTGGTGAAGAAAGTTAAAGATCCATCATGGCGTCCGCCGAAATCCATAAGAAAAGAACATGCCGCCGATGGCGATATATTGCCAAGCATTGTTCCGCCGGGGCCTCATAATCCTTTAGGGGCATACGCACTGAATCTGGCTATTCCAGGTTATCTGATCCACGGCACCGACATTGATAAAATCTTTGGCATCGGCATGCAGATAACGCACGGTTGCGTCAGGATGTATCCGGAAGATGTTGAAGAGTTATACGATCTGGTTGCAGTTGGAACGCCAGTCTACATTGTTAAGCAACCTATCAAGGTTGGATGGCTAAATAATGTTCTCTACATCGAAGCCCATCCTGATTTGGAAGGCGAAGAAATGAGCCAAGATCGACGGTTTGCAATAGCATTAGCTCTTATTAAAAAAGCCAATAACCGGGAATTGCCTGAGTTCGATCAACTGGCGTTAAATCAGGCGCTTATAAACCTGGATGGGAATCCGGTTGCTATCTACGAACGGTTACCGCCGCTGTAAAAACTCCGATAGTGAGTGTCATACGTTAGTTCTATGGTACGCTGTGCGTACCCTACATGGCTTTCCGTTGCCAGACAATCCGGTTTTCAGGTGATGGAATTGCTGTGAGCAATGTTAACGGCTGCGTATCAAGTAAGTTGGATTCAAATCAGGACGCGCCCGCCTCATCCAGCAAGCCGGACACGGTTTCGTATAGTGTCGGCAGCGATTCATCAATAGTACGCCAGACCGTCAGGTCGTTAACCGAGGCGTAGCCATGAATCAGCACGTTACGAAACGCGATGATTCATGGCACATCGGGAATGCGGTCAGCCCATTGCGGCTCTATTTTGCAGAGTTGATTAAGCGCCTCGCCAATGATTTCAAACTGGCGCTCGACGGCGGAGCGCAACAACCGGTCGCCGGCATAGTCCTCGAAAGTTTTGCCCGCCACGAATTCCAATATTGCTGAGGCAGCCTCCCTTGCATCCCAAAGATAAGCACGCGGATCACGCTGCATAGACGACTTCGCGGCTTTGATTGACGCTGGCTTGAACATAGGGGTTACGCAGAGCGGAGGCTTCCGCCAGATCAACGGTGCGCCCCAAGATTTGCGACAAGTCGGCTTGTAAGCCAAAAAATGCCTTTAGCGTAGGGCTATCGGCAGACGGAGAGAACTCCACCAAAAAATCGGCATCGCTGCTTTCCGGGACGAAATCGGTTCCCCGCGCGGCTGAACCGAACACTTCAAGCCGTTGTACACGATAGCGTCGGCAGAGTTCAGCGATGGCGGCCTGGTGTTGATGTATAAAGGGGTGCATTTTAAATACCTCCTTAAATTTATGTGAAGCCGACCTGATAATCTTTGTTTAACTTCCGGTTGGTAGACGTTCCAGTACAGTTTAATCTGTGCTGATCATTGCAACAATGCCTTGGCAGGCTATTAGAACCTTATAAATTGCTCCTTATCGTGTTGATTTATTAAAACAATGCTTTACTGTATCATTTTTTCTTATTCTTTGAGGGTTGAGAGATTTTGTGAGCCACACTTAGCACATTTACCTGGCGGAGTATCTCTACGCGAAGTCCATAAATAATTACATTTATTACAACGCATTCTCCCCCTCCATATTAAATATTTTTGCACATAGGCAGGACCAGGATTCCGTTGTTTATTAGTCTTTTTTAACGCCATCGCAATCTCACATTCCTTTCTGTTGAAATAAGAAAAAGTGTAAAAGCCACGAAATATTTCCACAAGCAGCGCCCACTTTTTCAGTTAAATAAAATTACATATTTTAAAAATAATAAGTTAAGAAACATTGTTGGTGTTTTTTGACACTTTTATTAGCAAAGCTGACAGAAATTCGACGCCGGTTGACAGTTTAAAACTGCGCTTTAACTAAACAACCTCAGCCCGATATTTCTCCAACAACTTATTCAACTCTTCATCAACACGCTCTAGTGCTGACTCAGAATCAATCCACCAGTCGGTTGACCAGATTCGAAGCACTTCCCAGCCCAAGCCTCTTAAAACCTGCTCTCTTAAAAAATCTCTATCTCTCGCTGTCGCAGAACTATGATAACTGGCACCATCACATTCGACAGCACTTAAGTATTTTCCTGGCGCATCAGGATTAATCACGCCAAGATCAATTCTAAAGCCAGAAACACCAACTTGAGAATGTGTTACCCAGCCTTTAGCATGCAGCTTTTCAGCCACTGCTTGTTCAAAGGGCGAATCAAAAAAGCCACCAGGAGCACCAGCTGCTTCAGTTAATGCTGAAGCACCACGTTGTGCATATTCCAAAAAATGTTTTAAATCTCGAATACCTTCAGCACCGGTACGCGATAAATCGATTTGTTCTGGTTTTAATGACGCGAACACGTGCATTTCTTCTTTTGCTCTAGTCACTGCGACGTTTAATCGGCGGGGGCCGCCAGTCTGGTTCATGGGCCCAAAATTCATGCTTAACTTACCTGCGGCATCCTTACCAAATGTGATCGAGAAATAAATTAAATCACGCTCATCCCCCTGAACACTTTCTAGATTTTTAACGAACACGGAATCAAATTTATCTTCCGCAAAATGCGGTTCTATTTCTGGGTGTTGACTACGAGCCGCTTCAAACAAATCGCTAATTAATTTCTGTTGATCCGTATTAAACGTGACAACGCCAATCGATTTATTAAAGCCGGGTTGGCGTAGTTTAGTCACAATATCTTCGACAATTGCTTCCGCTTCACCACGGTTAATACGATGTTGACCTTCCTTATAAACCGAGTCCACCGCATGATAATAAACCGACATGCCCTTAGTATCATTATTCGGAAAGGTAACCAGTTGCCCTCCATAGTATTTATGATTAGAAAAAGTAATTAATGACTCGCAACGAGACCGATAATGCCAGTTTAGATTCATACAAGGAATATTTGCAGCTAAACATTCATCAAGAATGGACTCCATATCGCCGTCAAATTCATCTGAGTATTCATCGTCACCACCTGATTTCTTGGCAAAAAAAGAGCTAGGAGACAATTGCTTCGGATCGCCCACCACAATCGCCTGTTTTGCTCTGGCAACCGCGCCAATCGCATCAGGTACGGTAATCTGACTGGCTTCATCGAAGATCACTACATCAAATGCCTTGCTATTTGCCGGAAGATATTGAGCAATGCTCATCGGGCTCATCATTACGCAAGGCGTCAATTTAGTAATCACCTCAGGCATTTGGCTCATCAACTGGCGCAGTGGCATATGTCGCGTTTTCTTTTGAATTTCACGTGCGAGCACCCCCCATTCCGAGCCTCTATTAATCTCTGCTGATTTAGGAATACCTGATGCCAGCATAGCTTTTACATATTGCTGAGTAAGCTGCATCAAATCAGCATCTAACTGATGATAAGTTTCGATTTTTTGCCGATGCTCAGCCGGTATAAAGTTTTTCAACGTTTCATCATGATCAACGACGGCATTTACCCACCAGCGAGAATAATTAACCATTAAAAGTTCTTTGGCAGATAAGTCATCCGTATACCCTTTTTCAATACCTTGTATTAAGGGTGCTAGACCCGCTGAGATAGCATCCTGTCGGACTTTCCGCCAGGCACACCAATAACGCAATTTATGTTTATGAGTTAACCACGCATTACATTGCTCAATAATCTGCTGAAAATAATTATTTCCCCCTGCCGCTTTAAAAATATCCTCACTTTGGGCGTCGATCGTTGTATTCAGTCTGCCGGAATGTTCTTGATAAACACTTAATTGCTTCGAATAAGCTGCACCTTTAGCACCAACGGGCGCATTGCGTTCAAGCATATCATTCTGATCAATAATCCATTGTGCTATGCGCTGTTTATTTGCAACGGCTAACTCAGCATCATTACTCGTATTAACAATCGCACTTAACACGCCATCCAGCCAATGACAGGCCGTTCTGATCCATGTCACATCAGAATCAACCTCTTGCCAATATTTACCTATGACAGCACCTAAATGTTGGTATTTACCAATTTTCTCCTGTAAATGCTTCGCCGCTATTAAACGATCAAAATCAGTAAGGATGCTTTCCGTATGAATTTTCTTGCCTACACTTTTACCAAATGCTTTTCTGATCGAACGCTTACCTAACCACTTAGCAAAAAACCATTTCTCCTCAGCAACAATCCACTGGCTTTTTAAGTCATCCAACTCACATGCCAATACAGTCCGTTTAAATGGATTTTTTAATCCATTCATTTGAGCGTGAAACTCATCTATTAAATTAGCAAGTTCCAGCAACTCCTTGCGTTGCATAGCACCTTGTGCAGAGAAACCAAAGCCATAACTTTCAGCAAACGCATCAGGCAATTGACTCGCTAAATCCTTTAAAGCAACTAATTGAGATAAATGCTTAAACGTCACATCCAATCCCAAGCTGGAGGCATAATCATTTGCGGCCAGTTCCAGTTCAGCAACGGCTTGCTTCATATCGCCAGCAATATTTAACACTGCACTTTGCCAAGAAGGTGACCATTCACCAGTAGAAATTTGTGCAAAAATTGCCAAACCGATTTCTTTTAGCTCGACACTATTGGCATCAATACGGTTAGCAATATCCTCTAACAACTCAAACGCCTCTAACGAATGTTCTTCAGGGCTGTTCCACTGTAATTTAATCAGAGGCACATCACTATGTTTAACAACCACGCCCATCGCCTGATGAGGTGTAAGACCATTCGGGTAAATATGATGCAAGCGATTAACGTAGAGATTCAAGTCACTCCTGACCCGCGCTAAACGTTCTGCTTCTTTCTCCCAATTCATTGTTGAAGTATTTACAGAACCCCACGCCTTACCTAGCTGCGCAATCACTTCTGACTTTTTCGCTTTAGCACTGTGTAACTCAAGACAATGCTCGCCTAAACCAACCTGTTGTAAGCGTCGATAAACCACTTCAAGGGCCGCTGTTTTTTCCGATACAAACAACACAGATTTCCCTGTCGCTAATAATTGGGAAATCATATTGGTAATGGTCTGACTTTTACCTGTTCCCGGAGGGCCAATTAATACGAAATCCTTACTTGCTTCAGCGGCGTAAACAGCCGCCATTTGCGAACTATCCGCGAGCATAGGGGTAAACGTATCTTTAGGGTGCCGCATTTGATCTAAAATTCTAAGCTCTGGAAATTCAACATCGGATCCCGAATATATATCACGAGGGCTTTCAATCAAATGTTTCACAACCTGACTCTCTTTAAGTGCATCGACACGCTCACAAAGGTCTTTCCACATTAAATATTTTACAAACGAAAACGTAGAAATGACGACATCCTCTTGAACTTCCCAGCCTTCAATCTCTTTAATTTTAAACCGAACAATATTCCAGATGCCTTGAACATCTAAGCCATGTGCATCAGTCGGTAAATCGCCTTCCAGTTCCGGTATTTCAAGCGCAAAATCCTGTTTTAGCATCTCCAGTAAAGTAGGATTAAATCTAGGCTCATCCTCATGCGCTTGTAGCTTAAATCCTGAATTCACACTTTTCCGTGTAATTTCAATAGGGATCAAAATCAGTGGTGCTCTATACGTGCGACTCATATCTTTACCGTTAGTCCAAGTTAAAAAACCTAACGCTATATAGAGGATATTCGCCCCACCTTCTTGAATTGAATCGCGTGCTAAGCGATAGAGCTCTAATAAATCCGATGTGAGTTTCTGGCTATCTTTATTCGCTACCAGTTCTTTTCTTGATAAATGCTGCTTCAATTGTTCGGTTATTAAATCTTCCTGATGTTGCTGCAAATGTAACTGCTCAGAGCGCGGGTCATTACCCTGTTTTAGGGTATCCACCGATATAATCTTAAATGTTTCATGCTCAGCGAGCATATCTTCAAGACCGGCGGGATCAGTACAATTAATCTCAATCGCTCTGGCACGAGAAGTAAAATTTAATAACCGATTGCGCATGGTTAAATCCAGCAACTGCCGTTTCCAATTTTCAATACGCGCTTCAGGTGTATCTAAAATAAGTTCCGGTGCTTCCGATTCGTTATATGCCTGCTCGGGTACATCGGTCATTAATTCCACGGGAAGCTCAACTTCATCAATACGCACTTCACCCTGGAATTCACTGACTAAATCCTTATCAGACAATGGTTTTATACGAGCACCACGGGCTCGTTTTATGTCAATCGCCAGCACAAACTCACCATCATTACTCAATCTATCTTCTGCTTCTTGTTTGGCTAAGCTAAATTTCGTTGGCGGTTTATTAGTGCATAAGGTGGTTTCAAAAACAATCAGCTCATTTAATTTACACCGCTTACGCAAAGATTGCGCGTCATAAATTACCACCGAAGAAAGGCCATCATCACTAAGCCAACAACCGGTAAAAGCATGTCCCTTAGTAAAGATAATTAAGCCATTTAAACCCGCCTGCTCAAGGCATGAAGCAAACAGCAGCGCAGTATCTAAACAGGTAGCAAGACGCGTTTCAGCTATCTTAGACGGCAAACGCACTCGCTGGCCCTCCTCCTCAAAACTGGCGGGAGGATTAGCATAACTTAAATCTAATTTACACACTGCACTCCACAACGCACTGATAATAACCGCCACGCGCCTTGGGCTTTTAGATTGATAACCTTCAATTGATGCAAGCTGACCAGAAGCTTCCAGCATTTTTGACGTATCGCGTAAAATAGTTTGCACTGCGACATCATTGGGCTGAACAAAGGCGGCTAAAATTTCGGGCAGTATGCGTGTGCCGACCCATTCATCCTTGGCTAATAATTCAACCTGTTCGGTTTTAGTATCCAGTATTTCATTGCCGACTCTTAGCATAAAGGTCATTTCGCCACGTAATGACTCATGAATACCGCGCAAGAACTCGGAATTTAGCTCGACTCGAATATCATCTAAAATCACCTGAGAATCACGGGCCAGCTTATCTATATGCCATGTCCTTTCGATCAAAAAATTTTGTGACCCAGTCAACACCAATTCAAGCTCATGAAAGGTTTGTTCGCTATGGTTTTTTAACTCGATTTCGGTAATGAGTGGCAACGCATTTTGTTGAAAGGCTAAGTTTATCTTAGGAACAACCGAGGTAATAATTGCTATCTTTTTATCTTGCATGTTGAATATTAATGATGAGAGGTTACATGTTTGGAATTTGTCGCAAAGTTTGCCATAGTTAGCGGCAATCTACGAATTTTTCAATCCGCTTGGGCATGTTGTTTATACCCAACGTTTAGATGCTCCACTGTTGGAATAACTTTTAAAATCCCTATATCATCACTGGAATATTGGCCTACAAAAGCTATTGTCCAAGGCTGCCCATATTCCAATCGAATTCAGCCATAATTCGGCTGAAACCTGCGTCCAGCGGTGCTTGAATTTCCAGCCGTTGTCCTGTAACAGGATGTGGAAAATCGAGTCCCGTGGGCGACATCTTTTCGTTGCCCGACATTCACACACATCAAAATATCGGACATAAACAGCTTCTCCAGCCGTTATTAAAAAACAAAAGTCTTAATTCCCCGAGCCGGTATCGAGGCTTTAGCCTGTAATCCCTGGCTCTTTAGCACAAAGTCAATTGCCTGCTCGGTGCGGTTCAAGACCACTACGGCCACGGTCCCATCGCTATTCAGAAATGCGCTGGCTTCAAGGCTGTCCAGGGTTTTGGCGCAGGCCACCCGGCGCGCGCCCGGACGGATGAAACGTGAAAAGTGGCCGATGTAGTAATAAGAGCTTTGGTAGCGTATTTCTCCCGCTTGGGTGTCGGCAATAATGGGCGCACTACAAAGATTGTTCACATGGTTGGGGCCGCCCGTTTCGTCCAGCACCATGTTCCAATCCACCCATGCCTCTGTCCAGCGGTTGAGGTCGTTTATGATCGAGCGGGCATAACGCTCTCCGGTATCCCACGAACCGAGATGCGGCCCGCCTTCCTGACAACCTTCCGTGAAAATCAGGTGTTTGTCGGGATAGGCGTCATGAGTCAGTTGCACGTTGTCGAAATGATCGCCGCAATACCAGTGGAAACCGACGCCCCAGACATAGCGGGCGGCCTTTGGATCGTCAAAAACAACCTTGGCGCGCTCAAACAGCCGGTCGCGATTGTGATCCCAGACAATCACTTTAACGTTGCCAAGCCCGGCATCATGGAGGGTTGGGCCAAGGTAATCCCTGACGAAATCCCGCTCTTCTTCGCCGGTGTAAATACAGGAGTCCCAGGTTTGCGTGGCTTCCGGCTCGTTTTGCACCGTCAGCCCCCACATCGGTATGCCCTCCTGTTCGTATTCCTGAATGTAACGAACGTAGTAATCCGCCCAGGCTTGGCGATATTCCGGCTTAAGCTTGCCGCCGTTGTTCATCATGCCGTTGGTTTTCATCCAGGCCGGAGGGCTCCAGGGTGAGGCGAAAAGCTTTAACTTACCGCCCGATAAATCAATAGCCTCGCGAATCATCGGAATCAGGGCTTGCCGGTCATGTTCGATGCTGAAATGTTTAAGTTCTACATCGCCGTCCACTTCGGTATAGGCATAATTTCCCAGCGAGAAATCGCAGCTGTTGATGTGGGTTCGGCATAAGGTATAGGCATTGCCGGTGTTTGGTGAGAAATAGGCTGCCAAAATTTCTTGCCGCAAGTGGCTTGGCATTTTGTCCAACGTTACCGCCGCCGCTTCGGTAAAAGCGCCGCCGAAGCCCTGAATTTCTTGGAACTTAAAGGTCGTGTCTATGAACACCGAAGGGCCGGAAAAATCCGTGGCGGGTTCGAACGCTATCGGCTCCAATTCCGACAGTCGATAAGCTGTGTCATGAGCGGTGCAAAATTGCCTTACCAGCCGCTGTTTTGTCATCTTGCTAACTCCATTTGTTGAGTGTTGCTAAAGAAGATAATGGGATCGCGGAATATGCGCTGTCTACATTCCAGTTAAGTTCTGTAACAATTCGGCTGAAACCGGCATCCAGCGGAGCTTGAATTTCCAGCCGTTGTCCTGTGACAGGATGTGGAAAATTGAGCTGGGTCGAGGCAAGCAACAGTTGCCGGCAATTTAATTGTTGCCGGAAAAAATCGTTGTGCTTGCCATCCCCATGCGTAGTGTCGCCGATAATCGGATGAAAAATATGCTTTAAATGCCGACGCAGTTGATGTTTGCGGCCCGTTTTTGGCGAAAGCTGCAATAACGAATAACGACTGGTCGGATAACGTCCCACCGCAAACGGTAATTCCACCGTGGCGAGACGTCGATAATGGGTAATCGCGGTCTGGGCGGCTTTATCCTGTTGTGCCAGACGGTCGGTCATTTTATCCAGTTGCTCCTGTAACGGATAATCGATAATCGCCTGCTCGGCAGTGTAACCGCGCACGACGGCCAGATAGGTTTTTTCCACGCTATCGGCCATAAAGATTGCCATCATTTTTCGGGCAATTTCCGGATTTAACGCAAACACCAAAACACCGGCGGTGGGTTTGTCGAGACGATGCAGCGGAAATACTCTTTGTCCCAGTTGGTCGCGTAACAATTGCACCGCAAAGCGGGTTTCATGGCGGTCGATATCCGACCTGTGCACCAATAATCCTGCCGGTTTGTTGATGGCCACCAGAAATTCGTCCTGGTATAAAACAGGCAAGTCCGAATCAAGCTCCGGCGAGTTTGGCATTATTTCAGTCGTGTTCAAAATGGCTCCACTTTATAGCCGTGCTGGCGTGCTGGCGCCAATAAACCGTCTTTGCCTGCCAAATGCAATGCTCCGGTTAAGATTAATTTCATTTCCAGGTTCCCAAACTCCTGCTTTTCCTCGCTCCCACGCGTTGCGCTCGTCGTTATGCACAACGCTGTTCAAGAGCCGTTGTGCCGGCGTAGGGCGTGCCGTGCGCGCCTTATACCCAGAGGGCATAAGTTTCGTTTGAGCAGGCAAGCTGCTCAACTCAGCTTTATAACGCGCATGAAATCAGGCTTGAACTGTTCAACGTCCACTGGGCAAAAGTTAAATCCTGCCGATCTCTGAGCTCTCCAAGGCGCGCACGGCACGCCCTACGCGGAGACCTTCCACGGCGGACACTTGTGTATAACGACAAGCGCGTTGCGTGAGAACGAGAATCGAGCAACAAAACCTACCTCCACACGCCTGTCGGGCTGGAATAACTGTCCAGCACCTGCACATAATTAGCGCGTTCATAAGCGCTGGGATCGATGGCGTGCTGCTGGCTGACGCTGCCTTTTAGCTGGCTGATCGATGCATATTCATGCTCGGCCAGCCATTGTTCCATTTCAGTCAGAATTTCGGCTAAGCGGCCTGTGCCATGCTGTAGCAATACGCTGCAAAGATGCACGACATCGGCTCCGGCCAACAGCGCTTTCAGCACATCCTGCGACTGGTGGAACCCTCCGGTTACCGCCAAAGAGAGCTTAGTCCGGCCATACAGTAACGCTGTCCAGCGTATGCGTAACAATGCTTCCGCCGAGGTTGAAAGTTCCAGTTTCGGCAGCACTTCCAATGTTTCCAGGTCGATATCGGGCTGGTAAAAGCGGTTGAACAGCGCGATGCCATCGGCTCCGGCGGCTTCCAGGCGCTTGGCAAAATGAATCGGCGAGCTAAACTGCGAAGAAAGCTTCATGATAATCGGCACGCTGACCTGCTCTTTCAATTCCTGCAAGATGTCCAGATAACGGGCTTCGACTGTTTCGCCGCTTTCCTCGGCATTGGCCGCCAGATGATAGATGTTCAGCTCCAGTGCATCCGCGCCCGCCTGCTGCAATTGCTTGCCGTATTCGACCCAGCCGCTTAAGGAAGTTCCGTTCAAGCTGGCGATGACCGGAATCGACAGCGCTGACTTGAGTGTTTGTAAATGCTCCAGATACAGTTCCTGATAGGTCTGGATGTTATCCGGCACCGGATGAAACGAATCCGATTCATTATGACCTATCGACTGATTATAAAAAAACCGTTCCATTTGATGTTCTTCGGCTTCGATCTTTTCTTCGAACAGCGAATACATCACCAGCGCCGATGCGCCTGCGTCTTCCAGCCTGCGCGCGGTGTCCGTATCCCTGCTCAACGGCGACGCCGACGGCACTAAGGGATTAGCCAGTTTCAAGCCTAAGTAATCAGTCGTTAAATCAACCATTGTCGGTCTCCTTGGCAGTTTCGCTTTTGAGTTGGGCTTTCACTGCCGAAACACTGGTCGATTCGTTCCACTCCAGTTCAGACAGTTGTTTGTAGTAATGGTAGCGATTTTTTACATCCTGCTGCGCCTGTTCCAGAAAACGCTCCGCTTCTTCAGGATGTGTTTGCCACAACATGCTGAAACGGGTTTCGGTTTTGACGAAATCGCGGTAAGGAATCGACGGTTCCGCAGAATCCAGGTGCATTGGGTTCTTGCCCTGTTTGATTTTGTCGGGATCGAACCGGAACAACGGCCAGTGACCGCTTTTCACCGCCAGCATTTGTTGTCTGTGGTTGTTGGATAAATCCACGCCGTGCGCGATACAAGGCGCATAAGCAATGATAATGGACGGGCCGTCATGGGCTTCCGCTTCCAAAAATGCACTCAGGGTTTGCGTATCTTTACCGGCATAAGCGACATGGGCGACATAGACGTTGCTGTAATCCATCGCCAGCAATGCCAAGTCTTTTTTCGCCGTTGCTTTGCCGCCGGCGGCGAATTTCGCTACCGCCCCTAAAGGTGTTGCTTTGGAGGTTTGCCCGCCGGTATTGGAATAAACCTCGGTATCCAGAACCAGGATGTTGACGTTGCGACCGCTGGCCAAAACATGATCGAGGCCGCCGTAGCCGATATCGTAAGCCCAACCGTCGCCGCCGATAATCCAGACGCTTTTCTTACACAAGCTGTCCGCTAACTGCTGCAATGTCTTGGCGGCCTGCCCGGTCAAAGACGGCAGTTGTTCCTTGAGTGCGGCAACCCGCTCGCGTTGTTCGTAAATCCCGGCTTCATCGGACTGGTCGGCGTTCAGTATCGCATCGACCAGTTCGCCGTCTAACTGATCGCGCGATGAAGCAAGCAGTTCCTTGGCGTATTCGTTCTGCTTGTCGAGAGCGATACGCATGCCCAGACCAAATTCGGCATTGTCCTCGAATAAGGAATTGCTCCATGCAGGCCCGCGGCCTTCGGCGTTTTTGGTCCAGGGCGTGGTCGGCAGGTTGCCGCCGTAAATCGAGGAGCATCCGGTCGCATTGGCAACCACCATGCGGTCGCCGAACAACTGCGACGCCAACTTAATGTACGGCGTTTCCCCGCAACCCACGCAGGCGCCGGAAAACTCGAACAGCGGCTGCAACACCATCGAGCCTTTGATGGTGTTGGTTTTCAAAAGTCTGCGGTCGTATTCGGGAATAGCCAGGAAGAAATCCCAATTAGTGCGCTCAGTTTCACGTAGCGGCGCTTGAGGATGCATATTGACAGCTTTGCGGCTGACGTTGGATTTGTCCCGGCTCGGGCAGATATCGACGCACAACGTACAGCCGGTGCAATCTTCCGGCGCAACCTGATAGGTGATTTCAAGACCTTGCGGAAAATCCTTGCCCATCATCGGCGCATGCTTGAAAGTGGCTGGCGCGTTTGCCAAAGCTTCGGTCGGATAAATTTTGCTGCGAATGACCGAATGCGGACAAACCATGACGCATTTGCCGCATTGAATGCACAAGTCGGTTTCCCAAACCGGAATTTCCAGCGCCAGATTGCGTTTTTCATAAGCCGCCGTGCCGGTTGGGAAGGTACCGTCAACCGGCATTGCGCTGACCGGCACGGCATCGCCTCTGCCGGCAATAATTTCGCCGGTTACCCGTTTGATGAAGTCGGGTGCGGTTTCGCTGATTCTGGACTGAATGTCGAATTGACTGCTAACCGCTGTTGGCAGAGGCACCGAATGCAGACTGGCCAAGGTTTCATCGATGGCCTTGAAATTCAGCTCGACGATATGCCGACCTTTTTTACCGTAGGTTTTTTCGACCGCGTGTTTGATCGCGGCAATCGACTGGTCTTGCGGCAACACGCCGGAGATCGCAAAAAAGCAGGTCTGCATAATGGTGTTGATGCGCCTGCCCATGCCGCTTTTGTCGGCGACCGCATAACCGTCAATCACATAAAAACGGATGTTTTTGTCTATCATTTGCTGCTGCATTTTAGCGGGCAGCGACGTCCAAACCTGTTCGGGCGGCTCCGGCGAATTCAGTAAAAATACCGCGTTTTCCGCCGCATTGGCGAGCATGTCGTAGCGTTCCAGAAAAATCGTCTGGTGGCAGCCGATGAAATTGGCGTCGTTTTCGCCGATCAGGTACGTTGAACGAATCGGCTTGGGCCCGAAACGCAAATGCGAGACGGTAATCGCGCCGGATTTTTTCGAGTCGTAAACAAAATAACCCTGGGCATACCACTCGGTCGCTTCGCCGATAATTTTAATGGTGTTTTTATTGGCGCTGACCGTGCCGTCGCTGCCCAGGCCGTAAAACATCGCCTGAAAGGTATCGGCATGGGCATCGGTGCGATAAGCCGCATCCCAGTCCAGGCTACTATTGGTGACATCGTCGTGGATGCCGATGGTGAAATGGTTTTTCGGTTGCGGCTTTGTCAATTCATCATAAACCGCCTTGATCATGCCGGGCGTGAACTCTTTGGAAGACAATCCGTAACGGCCGCCAACCACTTTCGGCATTTGCGAGAATTTAGCCGAATCGCTGCTAACATCCTGCGCCAGCGCGCCAAGCACATCCTTATACAACGGCTCGCCATCCGCGCCCGGCTCTTTGGTGCGGTCCAGCACCGCTATTTTGCGGCAGGTCGAAGGCAGCTCAGCCAACAAGCGGGCAGCGTCGAAAGGCCGGTATAAGCGTACTTTAAGCAAACCGACCGATTCGCCCTGACGGTTAAGATAATCGATCGTCTCCGCGACGGCCTCTGCGCCCGATCCCATCATGACGATGACGCGCTCGGCTTCCGGCGAACCGATATATTCAAACAGGCGGTAACTGCGACCGGTCAGCTTGGCAAACCGGTCCATTGCACCCTGAACGATGCCCGGCATCGCCTGATAATAAGCATTGACCGATTCCCTGGCCTGGAAATACACATCGGGATTCTGCGCCGTGCCGCGCAGCACCGGATTATCGGGCGACAAGGCCCGGCGCCGGTGCGCCAGCACCCATTGTTCATCGATCATTGCCCGTAGGATGTCGTCGTCGAGCATAAAGATTTTGTCGATTTCATGCGAAGTCCTGAAGCCGTCGAAAAAATGCATCAGCGGAATGCGCCCTTCCAGCGCTGCGGCATGGGCGATCAGCGCAAAGTCCATGACTTCCTGCGGCGAATTGGAACACAGCATGCCGAAACCGGTCATCCGCGCCGACATCACGTCGCTATGGTCGCCGAAAATCGACAAGCCCTGGCAAGCCAGTGAGCGGGCGGCGATATGGAACACGGTCGGCGTTAATTCGCCGGCAATTTTGTACATATTGGGCAGCATCAACAGCAAGCCCTGGGAGGCGGTAAACGTCGTCGCCATCGATCCGGCCTGCAACGCGCCGTGGATGGCTCCGGCAGCGCCGGCCTCGCTTTGCATTTCGATAACTTGCGGCACCGTACCCCATAAATTAACTTGTCCGCGAGATGACCATTCATCGGCCCATTCGCCCATGTTAGACGATGGCGTTATCGGGTAAATCGCGATGACTTCGTTGAGCTTATGGGCTACCGTGGCGGCAGCCTGGTTTCCATCGATTGTAAGTGCTTGCTGGTTTTGCATTAGAAACCCTCAGGAAAAAAATTTAACCGCCACATCTTGGAGGTTGCGCATTGACTGACAGTACAGAATATAAGGATTGAAAACAACCCTAGCCAACTATGATAGAGCAATAAGCCGTCCATTCGGCGATACGTTTTCGATGTATTTTCGAACAGCCCATACCCATCAATTGTTGATGCTGAGCGGAATTTATCGTTAGTTCATACGGCAATATTAAGTATGCCAGTTTTACGGGTTCTGCCGCAAATATGCAGGTTTTGTAACTTGCTTATGGACAGTATTTCTCCAGATAAATTGTTCTGTGGCTTTTCCACATTAATAAGAAAGGGCGCACTAGACATAAAACAACGTCGAGAATAATATCCTTAGAAAATAAGCATGTCCTAAACCGGGTCATCGGATCAAGCCTTACATTACCGCCCGATTTAACTTATATTTTTATTGTCCCTGATCACGCTCTGTTGCGAGACGCATAAAAACGGCATAACGCTATTAGATTCTTTCAACCATTACCATGAGGTATTAACCATGAATGATAAGGAACTTATTGCCAGACATGCCGCCAATCAAGTGACTGACGGCATGCTGGTTGGGCTTGGCACCGGTTCGACGGCGAATTGTTTTATTGAAGAACTGGCGCATCGCAGCCGTGAACAGGGCCTTAAAGTAACCACCGTCTCCAGCTCGGTTGTGAGCGCGATTAAGGCGCAACAGCTCGGCTTGCCGGTACTGGGTTTTGAACAGGTGAGTCATATTGATCTTTATGTCGATGGTGCCGATGAGGTGTCGCCGGATTTGACGCTGCTCAAGGGCCAAGGCGCTGACCTGGTAAGGGAAAAGCTACTGGCAACCGCCAGCGAGCAATTTTTAGTGCTGGTGGAGCCGAACAAACTGGTTGATCATATCGGCCAGCATTTTCCGATTCCCATTGAAGTGATGCCTTTTGCCTGGCAGCTGGTTAAAAAGCAGCTGGAAGCGCACGCTGGGCAAGGCGATTTACGTCAAAATGCCAATAAGAACGGTTTTGCGATAAGTTCTTACGGCAGTTTGATACTGGATATGAGCTTTGACATGCATACCGATGCCGAAACGCTCAACGATACCTTAAACAGTATCCCCGGCATCGTTGAACATGGTATTTTCTATGCACTGGCGACGACGGTCTTAATCGGTAGCAATGGCCATGTACAAGAGCGGAAGCCGGATAGCCTGTACGGTTAAGCCTTCGTTTTTTGTAATTTATTGTAGGGTACGCACTGCGTACGAGACTATGAAAGTATTATCCAAATCAAGCAGAAAAGATAATTCACCACAGAGAACACGAACGACTGCAGGGATGCAGGAGGTAGAGCAACGCAGGAGCAGTTGCCGAGGACACGAAGAAAATAACCGTGTTAATTCATGGCATTAAAAACTTCGTGATCTTCGTGTCCTTCGTGGTTAGTTTCTTAAATAGAATACTCTCACAGTCTCGTACCCTATCCATAACATGCAATCTATTGGCATCGGCCTCAGCTATCTCATAGACGGAAATCCCCCTGACATTATCAATATCTTCAAAAGAAAACATTCATTGACAATATTGGCCTTGGTTAATTATTTGGTGTAAAAGTGATGATCGGAAATGTAAGCTACGATGCTTCATACTATAGCTTTTGATGCCGTTGATCGTGGTGTTATTGGCTTTGCTTAAACCCCAGGTAGACGGATAAAACTAACACTGGCTAATGTTTAGGATTTACATGACCGAGCTGGAAAACTTCAAGTATCTAGGTATTGCACTGGCCATAGGTTTACTGATCGGCCTGGAGCGAGGCTGGCGTACCCGAGACTTAAGAGAAGGCATGCGGGTTGCCGGATTGCGCACTTACGGTATGATCAGTCTGTTGGGCGCTTTGTCGGGTATCCTGACTCAACAAATGAGCAGTTACTTTATGGAGTTTGTTTTTCTGGGTCTCACAGCAATCTTGCTGATTGCTTACAGCAGAGGTCTCGATAGATTTGATGACTTCAGCATCACCGGCACCATCGCGGCCTTGTCCACATTTACCTTGGGCGCATTAACGGTATCCGGCCATATTACTCTTGCCGCTGCAAGCGCCGTAGTGATTACAGCATTACTCGGTTTTAAGCCTTTGCTCCACAATTGGATGAAAAAGCTGGAGCAGGAGGAATTGAATGCCACGCTGAAATTATTGCTGATCTCGGTTGTCGTTCTACCGATACTGCCGGATCGGAATTACGGCCCTTGGGCCGCCTTTAATCCTTATCAAATCTGGTGGATGGTGGTTTTGATTGCGGGCATTTCCTATCTCGGCTATTTTGCCGTCAAGATTGTCGGCAATCAATATGGACCTATTTTAACCGGTGCGCTGGGTGGGTTGGTGTCTTCCACCGCCGTTACTCTTAATCTATCCAAATTATCAAAGCAGTATCCAAAAATGGAAAATGTGCTGGCTGGAGGCATTTTAACCGCCTGCGCCACGATGTTCGTACGCACTCTTTTGCTAACTTCGGTTATAAATTCAACGCTGTCCCTGGCGCTACTCCCTGCCCTGCTGATAATGTCCGCTTTTACTTACTTTGTTGCGTTTCTGTTATGGAAAAGCGGCCAAGGGTTTGGGGCCATTGAAGAAATAAAACTGGAAAACCCTTTCCAATTAGGAATGGCCTTAAAGTTCGGGGCATTTTTAGTTGTTATCATGTTGCTGTCCAAACTGCTCAACGTTTATTTCGGCGATATGGGCAGCTATTTTCTAGCGGCAACTTCCGGTCTGGCGGATGTTGATCCTATTACTCTTTTGATGTCGCAGATGAGCCGTGATGGGACGAACCTCAGCATCGCCGTCAAGACTATCCTTATTGCGGTATCCGTTAATTCAAGCATTAAAGGCATACTTGTATTGGCTATCGGCAGCCGAACCTTAGCGCTTAGAGTCGGGATTGCTTTGGGAGTAGCCGTTATAGCGGGCCTATTACTCACGCAATAGATCGGCACAAATTGCTAAAGCGGCTTTGAATTAACGATCTGCCCCGTCTTTACCGTCGTTAAGATTGGCTTATTTTCTTGAACCTTCGGTACAGTCCTGTATTAAAGCTATTGGCTGCTTTCGGATCACAGAAAAAATGCAGACAACAATAACAGCCCCAAAGCAATCAGCCAGCCAATCATCAATACCCGGCATACGCCCCGGTAGCAGCATTTGATGCAGTTCATCTGCCGCGCCCAGCGCAGCCGCTAAAATAGCGGCATATTTGAGCGGCATGGTATTGCTCATCACTATAGCGAAAGTGAAACTTCCAAAGTAAAGAAAATGTACCAGCTTATCGACCGGGGACACAAACAATCCGGCAGCTTGCGGCTGTGAGCCGGCTATAAACAACGCCAGAACAAGACTCACGGAAAATGTGATCAAGCTAAACCGATAAAAATGCGATCGTGTCATAGGATAACAGTGCCTCTCACAAAACGATTAGGAAATGCTAACTATTATGAACGATAAAGTCCCGTCAGGTCATCCTGCAACTGCTCTGTTTGACGATTTTTCCGGTTCTCATCCCGCTTTATCTGCTTGATTGAGTGTTTACCAGCCATCCCCTTGCTCAAGCTGATAGCGATAAAATCATTCACATCCGGGTCATTCGATTTTTGCCTTAAAAAGCGCCAAGCTCTACTAAATCCGGCGATCAATAGACTTGATGCCGGCTCTTACCTTCGGTCTTCCACAATCTGGCTTTCGTCGTTACACTTTAACCACAATGTTCAATTCTTGGCGATGCGGTTTGCTCCGAGCGCTATCAGCTTGAAAGCACCCATAAAATTTTCCGCTTCGTCTCACCCATAACCTGTTCCCTATATATAAGTATAGTTGTCTCTCAATTGACTAAAAAATTGAAGATCATTACAGATACGTAAAAATACTTACGTAATTACACGTATTTTTTAAGCGAACATTAATATTCTACAGATAAACTTTAGCTCGAGTTATATAGAAATTATTTCATTTAAACGGACTGCAAAAGCATCTCATGCTTGTTGTAATTTCTATTTTGATTCAATGTGTTATAAAAATGAGACATTGAGCGTCTCGTAATTAAATGGTTTTTGTAATAGAGATAATTTATGACTAAATCGACTAAAGCAGCAGGTTTGTTACCCTCTTTAACTAGCTTCTCAGCGGAGACTCTTAGCTTGTCTCGGGAACACGGATCAGATCTGAATGACTTATTAAATCAAGACAACCGGCTCCGCCCCACTACGGAGCATTTTTCTCGGATATCCGACTTATCTGTCCCGCATTCAGCATCACATGGGACTAAACCAGCAACTAAAAATTCCAAAAGTAATATGAACAAAAAAATTTCCAGCAAACTGTTTTTTATTGTTTGCATGCAAGGCCTCTTCGGTCTTCAACAAGCCTACGCAGCGACTTATTATGTATCGCCTAACGGTTCTGATACCAATAACGGTACATCGCTTTCAACACCTGTAAAAACAATAAGACAAGCGTTGAGCAAAGCCTGGAGTACTGGCGATATTGTTTATGTAAGGGCAGGCACTTATGTGGAAAGCGTTAACGTTGGCCAGAGCGGCATTACGCTGAGCGCTTATCAAGATGAGAAACCTATTATTGACGGTCAAACCTCATTGCCTAGCGGAGATTGGGGATCGCTGTTGTCAATATCGGGCAATAACAACAAGGTTTCAGGTTTTGAAGTAAAAAACTGTAATATCAATGGAGCTCGTAAAGGCGGCTATGCCGTATGGTTAAAGGGTCATCATAATACGGTCAGCAAAATGAATGTCCATCACTCTTGGGAAAATGGAATTCTAGCTCAGGGCGACTACAGTGTTATCGAAGACTCTTCAGTATGGCAAACCGCTAGACAGAATGTGAACGGCGGAGGAAATAATTGGAGTTCTGGATTGAGCGCATCTCGAAACCCTAGCTCCGCAGCCTTGAAGCCCGGCATTACCTCTTACGCCACGATACGTCGCAATAAGGTTTATAACAACTGGGGTGAAGGTCTATCCTGCTATGAGGTGGATCGTTGTACAATTGAAGATAATACTGTTTACGACAACTGGACGGTGAATTTATATCTTTCCGATGCTACCAACAGCTTGGTGCAACGCAATATGATTTATGCCTCTTCAGCACCTGCCATACAGCCCAGAAATAGCGGTCGCCCAGGCATCGCACTGTTTGATGAAGTGTCAAGCAAGCCTCGTTCTACCAACAACACACTGATCAATAACTTCCTCCGTGGTGTTGATTTTAGTGCATTCACCTGGACCGCAGTTAGCAATTCCGGCTTAAGAAATGTACTGATATCAAACAATACTATCGTTGATGGACGTTTGAACGTAGGCGGAAGCTCTTCGGTTATTCACTCTAATTCCCAAATTAGAAATAATATTCTCGCGGGAGGCGGTAGCGTAGCGACTAGCAGCGGCCTTACCTTCTCTCATAATAACTGGGCTACAACGCCTCCGTCAGCAGCAGCGTCCTCAACTAACATAGTTAGAGATCCGCAAATATCAAGATCGGGATCAACTTCACCAGGCGCTTTGACAGGAGATTACTTCAAAGTTCTTGGAAGCTCGCCTGCGATCAATGCTGCAATGTCTCTAAGTCCCGTAGCTAACGATTACTTTAAAGCTAGCCGCGGCAGTGCGCCGGATATAGGCGGTCATGAGTATGGATCATCCACGACCACGACCAGCCCGACTACGACTACTCCGACTACAACTACTGAGCCTACAAGCACCAGCACGCCGACAACTACAACTACTACGCAGCCGTCGTCAACAAGCGTTAACATATCGTCCAAATATGTTACTAACATAACTCGCAATTCGGCCACTATTAAATGGACGACTAACGTTCCAACTACCGGAACAGTTTGGTACACAGTGAAGAGCGATGTTGCGGCTGCCGGCACTTACACTCTCAAAGTTGTTGACAGCAATTCGTCTACAAGTCACTCAGTAAATCTAGGTAATTTGTACAATAACACTACTTATTATTTCAAGATTACCGCAACAAACGGTTCTTCAACCACGTCGACTACTTCGACCTTCAAAACCCTGCAATATTAAGGGCAACGCTGAAGTAATATAGGAAGTATCACTAGGGGTAGGCAGGGCGTTTTGATAGAGTTGCAGCATTAGCGAGCGACATGCTGGGTCAAAATGCAAGGTCTACCCTTCCACACAGTACTGAGTTATTAAGGAAGCCGCGGCGGCGGAAGACTGCCAAAAGTCGTTAATTGCTTGGCCGCTGTCTTAGTAACGGATTAGATTTTTACTGCATTATCGTATCGTGATAGCCGGGCGGGCAGGATAGGTTGCCCGCCCGGTTAACTCGGCCTGTCCCAGAAAGATTCTTTCATACCTTGAAAACAGAACCGGTTATTATCCCTAATAGACTATGAATTAAAGCTAAAATCAGCTTAATTCTCCTGGCCTGGTACGCTGTAGCTACATCATAGTCAACACATCGCATCTTTTACCGATTCATGCCATACAACCTCAGCATCCTGCTTTAGCCCGGACTTTTAACAATAGCGTCAAGCCGTTCCCCACTGATACAGTTGGCGTAAAGCCTAACCGTTTTCTCAGCAATAGCTTGCCAGTCATAACGCTGAGCGACCCATGCTCGAGTGCTTTCTCGTGCAGCGGCAGTTAAGTCGTTACCCGACTGTTGCCTGATTCTATCCGCAAGCGCATCAACTTTACCCAGTGGAAAATAATGCTCCGCTGATAAACCCACCTCCAGATTCGCCGGAATATCGCTTGCCAGCACCGGCAGCCCATAACTCAATGCTTCCAATAAAGCGATGGGCAATCCTTCATGAGACGAAGGCAGCACAAACAGACCGGCATGCGAGTAAAGCTCTTGCAATGCCAAGCCCTGCTGGAAACCCGTCATAACCACGCCCGTTTCGGCGGCTTTTTTCATGACTTCGCGCTGATAAGCGTCGGGATGGTCGGCACCACCTACAAGCGCCAACTTCCAATCCGGCAAATTGGCTTGCTGAAATGCCGCTATTAAATCCAGATGACGTTTTTCCGGGACTAAGCGGCTGACCAGTAACACATAGCGGCCGGATGTCAGGCCGAATTCTTCAAGCGTTCCGACCGAGTTCAATAGCTCCGGTAAAACCACGCCATTGGGAATCAGCGTTGCTTCCACTCCATGTTTGCTGCGAACCAAATCAGCGATCACCTTCGAAATCACGATGCGCCCATTAGACCAACGCGCGCCCCAGCGTTCGCCCAATTGAAGAACAAAGCGGGCAAAGCGGCCCCATTTTTGCCGGTCATAATCCGGACCGTGATGCGTCACCACGACGCGCAAGCCCATCAGCCTGGCAGGCAGCGTCATAACGGATGGACCGATAGCCTGGATGTGCAAAATATCCGGTCGACTGAAGCCCGCATAGAGCACGCCTATAAAGCTGTGCACTATCGCTTCCAGCGCTTTAGATTTCGGGGTCCACAGTTTTACGAACTTCACGCCCTTCCATTCTTTGCCAGTCCCGGCCTGGTGATACGGCGAGCGAACCAGCACAGTCACATCGCAGCCTCTCTCTACCAGTAAAGGACATAAATGCTCGGCATGCGTTTCCACCCCTCCTTGCACCCCCGGAAAACTGCGCAAGCCCAACATCATCACGCGGATTGGTCGATTCATGTTAATCCTGCCTTGGCGAGAAAACCGCCAGCACATCACGAGACAAATTTGTCCAGTTGTAATTCGATTCGAGCAATGCCCGGCCCTCTCTGCCCATTTCAGCCGCCAATCGAGGATTGGATAAAAGCGCCAACACCTTATCCGTCATCCCGGCAAAATCATTGGGTGCAGCCAGAGACCCCGTCCTACCGTCGACCACCAGGCCGCGGTAAAAAAGAAAATCCCAGACAACCGCTGGCAACTGCATCGCCATCGCCTCCAGGCATGTTCCAGGCAAGCCTTCATAATAGGAAGTCGAGGCATAAACACGACTACGATTGTAATATCCGAGCATTTCCGAGAACGGTACCTTCCCGGACATCAGCACAGTCCGCCCATAAGGCTCCAAAGCCGCTTTAACCCATGCATCGTCATCACCATAGCCTACGATGGCTATATGAATGTCCGGTTTTTTTGCTATCAGTTGGCGGCATAGCTCCACCATAGGCCGGCTGCCTTTTCGTAATTCGATACGGCCGCAAAACAGGACGTCGATATCTTTTTCAATCGCATCATCCGGTGTAAATAATTTTGCATCGGCCCCGTTCGGAATCACCGTCACCGAATTTTTAAAACCATACGCAAGAACTTCCTGCCGGCCCTGCTCTGTCAGCGTAATCACCTTGCTGGCCAAGCTGAAAATCCGGTGTTCCATCCACGATTTAATGGCAAGGGACAACCCGCCCCACTGACTCACGAAATGCCGTGTCTCATAAAACCGACCGGACATGCCAAGGTACGTGGTATGTGCAGTCAGCACGAGCGGAATATGCCGTGGCAGGAACAGTCCGGGAATGAGTGGCGGAAAATGAAGATTGATCCACTGGATCTTGCCTTCGTTATGGAGACTTATAAGCTTTTTACGCGCACTTAAACTCCACAAAAAAAGGCCGAATCGATTAGCGCTCAATGGAAAATGGATGATTTCGACGCCCGGGTAATGCCGTTCAACCCGATGTTCATCACCGGTTATCAGATAAATAGGAGGGTGGTCTATCGGCAGATTGGAAAGAAAAGAATCCAAATATCGAGCAATGCCGTGAACGCCATAGAATTGAGGATTAACAATCGCAATCATTTTCACACTCCTAAAATATTTTCAAGCTCGCCTGGCAAGCAAGTCCGTCCGCACCGTAGCCCTATAAAATTTTTTGCCTGATAGTATTTACTTAATCAATACAGTGTTTACCCCACTTTTCCGCTATGCCTGCTCCAACGGAGACTAAGCAAAAGTTAATACGGTTACCAAGCTGTGTCAGCCGCAGCCTGTTTTGCGTCAGGTTGCACTTCGGACCGACACGGTTGATCTATCGAGACTCAAAAAGTCCCCCGCGACCTTACGCGCAATGCTGTTGTAATCCCGTTTACTGACCGCATACTCACGCCCATTGATGCCCATCTGCCGCATTGTTTCCGGGGAATTCAATAAGCTGACTACAGCCTGTGCAAAGCTTTCTCCATCTAACGATGTACATATTCCGGCGCCGCTTTCTTCGATTACCTGGGCCTGATCAGGATTGTCGTTCGCCACAATGGGCAGTCCCAAGGCCATGTATTCCATGGCTTTTGTGGGCGAGCCCATATCCAGCAGGTATCCGCGCGGGATGGGAGAGAGCCCTATCTCTGCTGTACGCATATAACTCCAGGCTGCGGATGACGGCAACCACCCGGTCCAGAGCACATCATCAGCCACACCCAAACGACTGGCTTCCTGCTGTAACCAGTCCCTATGTGCAGCGTCTGAAGTATCGCCTACCAACACCAGTAGAATATCGGGCACTGTCTGTTTACAGAGCACAAGCATGTGAAACAAAACCTCAATCTGTCTGCCCGGATCCAAGGTACCCAAATAAGCCACGACGCGTTTGCCGATAAGGCGCGGGTCGTTAGCCGGCTGAATATTTTCCCGCCCGACCGCATCGGTATCCACGCCCATGGGCACCGGGGTCATCTGTGACATCGGGATGCCCTGCATCGCAAGAACCTTTTGCATCTGGCGGGTTTGCACAAACACATGATCGGCACAAGGAAACACAATCCGATACAGCAACCATTTCCCCAAAATGCCTTGCACCAGCGGGAACCAGAAACGCAAGCCCCCTTTGATCCCTCTTTTCCTGGCCCTGTCGATCTGACTTTCCGAATGCGGAAAGGAAAGCCAGTAAAAGAACCCGACGCCTCTTAGTCTCGCCACGATAAGCCCGGCAAGCGCCGTTAACGACAGATCGCGCACCTGAATGGCATCATATTTTTTCGCGTCCATGGTGATCAGAGTCCGCAGGTTATGCCGGAATTTGACCAGATACCGGCCTGCGCGATTGTTTGGCACCTTGCACAATACTGAGCCCCCTCCTCCCCATGGCGTTTCCGGTTTATTCGCTTCAGCCATGTCATGATCCGTCACCAGATCGCAGGTAATCCCATACCGGGGTAAATATTTGCCGAATAAAGTAACAACATCCGGGCGGTAGGTTGGCCAGGCTTCTTCAGTAAAATACAGTAGATGCAAGCCATTTTTATTCTTAGAGTCTGGATCATCCATAGAATGAACTCCTGCCAAGAAGGCCATAATAAGTTGTTAAAACCGCTCCTAATCAAGCCGGTCAGTAACCGTAGCACCGTAGGGTACGCATCGCGTACCGTTCCCAATGCTTTCAACTTGATCAAATCCCAAAATGGTACGCAATGCGTACCCTTGTATCTTTACTTCCGCCATGGTTAGCTACCCTGGTACTGAGACAGAAAGAGCTTGTGCGTACCCTTAAGGATCAACCTTGCCTCGTAGATCAAGCCTTCTGTCTCGCTTCTGATGC
>Ga0208627_1000031_pt1 | contig 66499 bp, 57 predicted proteins | sample LakWasMet13_LOW5_2_FD_183861 | JGI IMG/M metagenome (GOLD analysis project Ga0208627, IMG submission 183861) | Freshwater sediment methanotrophic microbial communities from Lake Washington under simulated oxygen tension - Sediment Metagenome... | ecosystem: Environmental > Aquatic > Freshwater >... | reverse complement strand
ATGAGCAGGTTACGGCAGCTTATTATATCCAGCCGAGTAAACGGCGGATCATTGATAATATTATGCTGCGCAAAAATAATCATTTCGCAGATTTCATTTTTTACCCGATAGCCGCTGTTTTCAACGTAAAAGAAGCGAGCCAGGCGCTCCGATGAAACATCGGCAACGCTATGGTCCGAGTATATTCCCTTGCGTGCGTGAGCTATCGCATCGGCATCAAGGTCGGTAGCAAAAATCTGTAACGAATAGAGAGCATGAGGCTTGGTTTGTTCGATCGCTTCGATAAAGATCATTGCCAAGGTATAGGCTTCCTCTCCGGTGGAACAGGCCGGTATCCAGACCCTTATTGTCTTACCGTCAGGATAGTTTGCCAACAACTCAGGCATGGCGTCAGCCTTTAGAGTATTCCATATCGCCGGACTACGGAAAAAGCTGGACACACCGATCAATAACTCCTTGAATAATAAATCCTGCTCTTGCGGGTTTTCGCGCAAATAATGGATGTAAGTGGATATATGCTCGATCTGGTGCAGCCCCATACGCCTTTCAATACGACGATAAAGCATGCTTTTTTTATATAACGAAAAATCATTCCCGGTCCGGACGCGTAGCAAAACAATAATTTTGTCCAAAGCGCTCAGAGAAGAATCTTCCAATATCTGTCCTGAGCCGGCAAAAAGATCTTTGGGCGATTGCTGGAAATAATGGCCGATATAGGCTCCCAGTTCTGCCGCAGTGCCGATAACGTCGGCTAAATTGGCGTCAATAACACTGCGCGGCATACTGTCAAATTTGGCTTCGGCAGGATTCTGCACCATCACTAAGCCGGATTTTTCCTTGATGATGCGCAAGCCTTGTGTACCGTCAGACCCCATGCCGGAAAGCAGGATACCGATGCTTTGATCGCGCCGGTCTTCAGCCAGACTACAGAAAAAACTGTCAATAGGCAGCCGCAACCCGCGCGGTTCGATCAGGTCGTGCAAATGAAGCACGCCTTGCAGGATGGACAGCTCTTTATTCGGAGGATTTACATAAATGCAATCCGGTCTTACCTTCATAAGATTCTGGGCTTCCAATACTGTCATCGCCGTTGTGCGTTGCAGTAATTCAGGCATCATGCCTTTTTGATTGGGGTCGAGATGCTGAATGACGACGAAGGCAACCCCCATGTTATCAGGCACATGATGAAAAAACTGTTCGAGCGCTTCAAACCCACCGGCCGAAGCGCCTATGCCGATAATAGGCGGTAATCTGTTGGTATAGAAGGAAGCAAAACCAGAAGTGGCGGCCTTGCAGAGTGGGCCGGGGAGAATGGCGGTTGATATAGCCATGGAGGGCTCCTGTTAATTGATGGGCTGTCGACTTCAAAACCCGTTTTATATTGCTTCTCCCTGCTAGGGAGGAAAAAGATGCCGTCATTGATCTGCAATAAGTATATATTACATTCGTCCTTCCGAAGCTGTTTTAAAATAGGAAAAAACTCAAGATTGCGAGGCTGTTAACGCTCGCCAAAAGCCATTTCAATCCTACCGCCGACCAGTTTCAGGTTGGCTTCAAACTCCGTGCCTTTGCCGGACTTAAAGCCTTTTATCATGCCCGTCTCGCCATTGCTGAGTAATTTTTTAGCCATCGTTGCGGTGATTTTTTTATGTGCGACGGTTTTCCAAATTGTCATCTTGCAGCCGTTGCGCCATTCGCTACAACTATAGGCTTTTGCGGTTTCAATGATTTTGCCGTTGCATAGCGGGCAATCGGCAATGGCTTCTTTTACGGCTGATCGCAACGGCGCCTTTTCGGCTTTGACATAACGGATTTCGCCCTGTTTATTGAGGGTCAGTTGTGCGTTAAACACTTCATTGTCCGGCTTAATTGCGTAACTTTGCAAGGTTCTGCCGTTTTGCAGTAATTGAGAAGCCATGTCCTTCGAAATAGGCACGCCGTATATTTCCTTCCATAATACAAATTGGCAACCGGCTTTCCAAGCACTGCAACCATAGCCTTTCCTGCCTTCGATCACGTGGTGTCCGCACAGAGGACAATCGCCCAAGCGGCTCTGGTCATAAAGCGGCTTATCCGACTCATCCTTGATTTTTTGCGTAAACTGGATGATTTCGGCCATGAACCGGTCGGGGTCGTAATCGTTATATTCTATTTTTTTGAGTTTGGCTTCCCATTCGCCGGTCATGGCCGCTGACTTTAGTCTGTCGTCGGCGATAATCGAGATCAAATGCCGTCCGGACTCGGTGCTGACCAAGGTCTTTTTTTGCCGCTGGATATAGTTGCGCTTGATTAACACCTCAATGATTGAAGCCCTTGTTGCCGGCGTTCCAAGGCCTTTTTCTTTTAACGCTTCCTTGAGATGTTCGTCATCGCAAGTCTTGCCGGCCGATTCCATAATGCTCAGCAAGCTTGCTTCGTTATAAGGCTTGGGCGGCGTGGTTTTGCCCTGATTAATCGAGGGCTTTTGCGGTCCGTTTTCGCCTTTTACAAAGTTTGGCAGAATTTTTTGGGTTTTATCCTGCTGATTTGGCGTATCGTTTTTGTACAAGGCCTGCCAGCCGGGCGATTCGATAATCGTGCCGGTGGTTTTGAATTTGACTGTTGTAGGGGCGACTCCACAAACCTCGCCCAGAACGGTAGTAATCTGCTTGATGCACGGCGGATAAAAAGCGGCAATAAAGCGCTGGGCTATCGCCTCGTAGACTTTGGCCTCATTGCCCGATAGCGAACCCGGCAATGCGGTTGTGGGGATGATCGCATGGTGATCGCTTACTTTGGCGTCATTGAAGATACGGCTGCTCAGCGCCAGTTTGTCCAGATCGATCGGCTCGATGTGCTGCTCGAATTTAATGCGCAATTTCGCCAGCAAGGGCTTCATGCCCGGCTTCATGTCATTGCTTAGATAACGGCTATCGGTACGCGGATAAGTGATATGTTTTTTCTCGTACAACTGCTGGGCGCAGCTTAAGGTTTGATCGGCGGTCAGGCCGTAGCGAATGCTCATGTCTTTTTGCAGATCGGTCAGATCGTACAATAACGGCGGACTGAGGGTTTCCTTCTTGCCCTTTATATCGGTAATCCGGAAATCCCGTTCCACGATTTGGCTTAGCAGGGCTTCTGCATCGGCTTTATTATCAAATCGTCCGCCGACATATTGAAAATCGGCCTCCCGGTACAAGGTGTGCAATTCCCAGAAATCCTTGGGCTTGAAATTGCTGATTTCCGCATCTTTTTGCACGATCAGCGCCAGCACCGGCGTTTGCACCCGGCCTATCGTCCATAAGCTGCCTTGCCCGCCGAACTTAAGCGTGTAAAGCCGCGTGGCATTCAGTCCGACGATCCAGTCCGACTCGCTACGGCATTTGGCGGCGCGATACAGGCCGTCGTAAGTATGGCCTTCTTGCAATTTTGTAAAACCGCTACGTATCGCATCGTCAGTCAAGGAGCTGATCCACAAGCGTTTAAACGGTTTTTTCAGACACCCGCTCCAGGCCAAGATATACCTGAAAATCAGCTCCCCTTCCCGTCCCGCGTCGGTCGCGCAGATGATTTCGTCGGCAGCTTTGAATAAACGTTTGATGGTGTTCAGCTGTTTTTGCGCCGAGGCGTCGCCCTTGGCTTTTAAGCCGAATTGCTCAGGAATGATGGGCAGGGAATCCAACGACCAGCGCTTCCATGATTTGTCATAGTCGTCCGGTTCCTTTAATTCGACCAGATGACCGAACGCCCAGGTAATTTGATAGCCGTTGCCCTCGAAATAGCCGTCGCGCTTGGCGTTGATGTTCAGGCATTTGGCTATATCGCGAGCGACGGAGGGCTTTTCGGTCAGGATAACTTTCATAATGCGGATTGATTAGTGAACCACGGAGGACACAGAGAACACGGAGATTTGGTTTATCGCGGCCTCACAATGGCGTAGCCCGGATGGAGCTTGCGGAATCCGGGGATACGATGCTCAACAGCATCGATTACCTCTCCATTCCGCGCTCTCTCATTATCTCCGTGTTCTCTGTGTCCTCCGTGGTAAAAAATTATTTGATGATTTTATAACACGGCGTATATTTTTTGCCCGGCAGTTTCATGCGATGTTGCGCGACAAATGAGGCCAATAAGGAATCCATCAAGGCCATAATATCTTCATCGCCGTGAATTTCAAAAAGCCCGTGTTTCTCAATGGCGCGTATGCCCTCATCTTTTACGTTACCCGCGACAATACCGGAAAACGCGCGGCGCAGGTTGGCTGCCAGACGATGGGGTTCCTGGTCTTTGTGCAAAGCCAGACTGCTCATGTTGGCGTGGGTAGGTGTGAACGGCTGTTGAAACACGAGGTCGACCTTAAGCAGCCAGTTGAAATAATAGGCGTCCCCGGTTTCTTTACGGAACTGGCGAACCTGCTGAATGCCTGCCAGCATTTCCTTAGCGACCAGCACAGGATCGTCAATGATGATTTTGTATCGTTGCTGCGCGGATTCACCCAAGGTGCTGGCGATAAATTTGTCTATTTCCTTGAAGTAATTCTTCGAACAATCCGGGCCCGTAAATATCAACGGAAACGGCATGTCTTTATTTTCAGGATGCAACAAAATACCGAGGATATAAAGTATTTCTTCTGCGGTACCCACGCCGCCGGGAAACACCACAATGCCATGCCCGGTACGGACAAAAGCTTCCAGACGCTTTTCAATATCCGGCAGAATCACCAACTCGTTGACGATAGGATTGGGCGATTCGGCCGCAATGATGCCGGGTTCGCTGATGCCTAAATATTGGCCGTTTTTTATGCGCTGCTTGGCATGGCCAACGGCCGCGCCTTTCATCGGCCCCTTCATCGCACCCGGCCCGCAGCCGGTGCAGATATCAAGGCCGCGCAGCCCTATTTCGTGACCGACCGTCTTACTGTAATCGTACTCTTTACGGCTGATTGAATGCCCGCCCCAACATACCACCATGTTTGGGTTAGTCATCGGGCGTAAAATCTTGGCATTGCGCAAAATGTGGAATACAGCGCTGCTAATGCCGTCCGAAGTGTCCAGATTAAATATCGGATTATTATTGATCTCATCACTGACATAAATAATGTCGCGCAGCACTGCAAACAAATGCTCATTGATGCCTTTGATCATTATGCCGTCGACAAAAGCATGAGCCGGAGCCGATTTCACATCAAGCTTAATTCCGCGCTGTTCCTGAACGACGCATATCTCAAAATCGGGATAGCGTTCCAACAGCTCTTTGCCGTCATCTATAGTGCTGCCGCTATTCAGTACCGCAAGCGAGCAATTGCGGAACAACCGGTACAACCCGCCCTGACTGGTGTCGAGCAATTTGGTTACTTCGGCCTTGGACAGCACATCCAGACGGCCTACAGGAGTGATGCGTGCGTCAACTACTTGGTAGTCCATTATGTTCCTTTTGATTGTGTCGGTGTGATTACCGGCTGTATTTAGCGGTAACAATGTCGGTTCATTTAGCATTCAGCGACCTACAGATACTCTTTAGTTTGGGTTAACTATCATGGGCTATAAAAATGAATTCAATCACTAAAAAAATGCTGCTCATCGGTTCTACGCTACTGCTCTGCGCTTGCGCCCATGATTCACATCAATACGCGTATTATCCTAGTAACACTGCCTATAGCAGCGGCTATACCATTATGCACAGAAACTATTACGGCGAAAGGCCGGATCACTATGATAATGGCTATCGTCATGAAAACACCTATTCTCCACATCCTCACCATCATGATCAATACAATGTCAGGCCACGCTGGGGCAGTAATTATCAAGCCCTCCGGCATCAGCGTGACAGGGATCATGATCACTCTTCGAATGATAACAACCGCCTTAAATACGGAAACAGTCGCTCTCATAATGATGGCGACGACCGGCACCACAACAGTTTCTACCGCAGGGGCTATCATGACTGATTTGGCTGTCAATAAACGTCCACTTTGGTTTAGGTTTTTATTTTTGTTGTAAAGCACTCGCTCTAAATTATCAATGGCTATACTGGGAATTAGCCTCTATAATGATAGCCAGTAGACAGCACTCCGCACAAATGAGAGGCTTCTGCTAAATTTTCATGTTATTCAGCACTTTTCAGAAATTCCATTCGCTTTTCTTTTTAAATTGCCCGGCATGATTTGCAATCAAACATTTTCATTGATTTATATAGGTAATTTATATGGCAACAGGTACTGTTAAGTGGTTTAACGAAGCAAAAGGTTTTGGTTTTATTTCTCCTAGCGATGGTAGTGCAGATGTGTTCGTACACTTTTCTGCAATCGCAAGCGACGGCGGCTACCGCACATTGGCCGAAGGCCAAGCAGTTAAGTTTGACGTAGAATCAGGCCCTAAAGGCCCACAAGCATCACAAGTAAGCGCAGCTTAAAACCCGCCTTACTTTTCAATACCCAACCCCGTCTTTGATAATTAGCGGGGTTGTGGCATATCCGGTTCATCCGGCCAATCAACTCACCCCCTAATTTAGGACATGTCTTTTGAAACGAATTTTTGTAGGAAACTTACCTAGCGAAGCCACTGAAGAAACTGTACAGGCTTTATTTTCTGAATACGGCAAAGTCCGTTCCATTCAACTTGTTTCCGATATCTTTAGCGGAAAATGCCGGGGCTTCGGCTTTATCGGCATGGAAGGTCACGAAGCAAGAGCCGCAATAGCTGCATTGGACGGCAATCTGTATTGCGGAAAACCATTAAAAGTTAAATTTGAAGATACGACTGCCGGCAGAAATGGCAGACGTAATTAAATTTAACAACTCAAGCTCCACTATCCCCTGATTATTAAACTGCCTTAGCTGCGCGTCTACGGCAACAGGTAATTCTCAAAGCTGACTGTCTAAATCATTCCATACAACGGTATGATTGAATGGATTTCTATTTTCCAAAATAAAAGCAGCAGAAGGCATGTGAATGTAGCCGAGCTATTAGGGCGACCTATTTACCGGTCGCCCAAATTCCGAACAACCGAAGCCCTTCCGCTTAAAAACATCAATATTGGGTTTTTTTAGGCCTTACGATTCTTGTTGCGATCTCACCTTTTCTTTCTCCTGCCGCTTCAGCAATTATCATTTTCTACTATTCGTCAGGCACTTTCTCAAGACAATAAACCCTTTCTGTCAATGAAATAGTCGAAGCTTAAAATTCCATAAAATAAAGCTTGACAGCAAATTCATGCAAAATCTTTTTCCACAAGCCGACTCAGCATATTTTTGTTTCAAAAGTCTGCATAAATAACTTGACTACACCTTCAAGGAAATACTAATAAAAAGCCTATAAACGCAAGCTAAGTCATTGATAACTAATACCATGATTACCCGTAGCCGCGTACAGGCTACAATCTGGCCGATCTAACAAAAAAGCTTAAGAAGTGAATAGTTAGGACGCTTATTTTCAGCTTACCCACAGAGTTATCCACAGAAAATGTGGATAACCTTGGTTCTGCAGAAGGCATCAGTTTTATCAGCTAATGCCCAATAAATATTGAAGGATGCTCTTGATCCGGGCGATAAGTTTTTGCTCATCTAGACGCCCGGATCACCTGCCACAAACACTATTCCTGCTTGTCATTCACCAGATCGTAGGTGATATCCGGGTTAAATCCCATAGGCCAGTAAATTGCCGCTGCCGGCGGCCAGAAGATTGAAACGGTACGGAATTTTGTCCTCAATTTGCCTTCTTTGACAACCTGGCCACCTTTTTCTAAACGGTAAGGAATGCCCCCTTCAGGCGGAACACCGGCAGCCGTCCAGAAAAACGGCTTGGTGGTGACCTTGCCGTCAGCCTTGATGTCTACCGGTTCAGGCCTTTTGTAAACATAAAGATCGGTGCCGGGCGGCACTTTGAATGTTCCTGTCGTGGTGCAGCCTGTAGCCAAAACCAATAAAGCCAAAGCTAAACATATTTTTCTTGTCATTGTAGTTCTCCAGGTTGAATGGGAGGTTTAACCATCCCAACGTTTAAAAATTAAAGAAGTATTGATACCTCCGAAAGCAAAATTGTTACTCATTACATAGTCGCAATCTAACTTGCGGATATCCTCTTTAATATAGTCCAGCCGGGCGCATTCAGGGGCAATGTTGTCAAGATTGGCCGTGGCATGAAACCAGCCTTCATTCATCATGTTAACCGTCACCCAGGCTTCCAGCGCACCGCAGGCGCCTAGGGTGTGGCCGGTAAAGCTTTTCAGTGCGCTGATCGGGGTTTTATCGCCGAATACCGCAGCAGTCGCATGGCTTTCGGCAACATCGCCATGACCGGTCGCGGTACCGTGTGCACTGACATAACCGATAGCTGATGCGTCCAATCCGGCATCCTGCAAGGCCAGACGCATCGCAACCTGCATGCTGTCGCTGTCAGGCTGGGTAATATGCAGGCCATCCGAATTAGTGCCGAAACCCACCAGCTCAGCATGGATATGAGCGCCGCGCGCCAGAGCGTGTTCCAGTTCTTCCAATATCAATGTGCCCGCCCCTTCGCCGATAACCAAACCGTCCCGGTCGCGATCGAAAGGCCGGGGGCTTTTCTCCGGCGTTTCATTCATCAGACTGGTGGCAAACAAGGTGTCGAATACGGCGGACTGGATAGCCGACAGCTCTTCCGCACCGCCCGACACCATCAGTTTTTGCTGGCCGAATTTTATCGCCTCATAAGCGTAACCGATACCCTGACTGCCGGAGGTACAAGCGCTTGAAGTGGTATAAATCCTGCCTTTTAGGCCGAAAAACAGGCCGATATTGACCGGTGCGGTATGGCTCATCATTCGGATATACGAGGTGGCGTTCAAACCGCCGATCGCATGATTCAGCAGCATGTTGCCGAACTCGGCAATAGCATCGGGACTGCCCGATGAACTGCCGTAAGCAATGCCCATCTGCCCGCTTTTAAGGCAGGGATCATTCAATAAACCGGCATCGTTCAGCGCCAATTCGGTTGCATACGTTGACATTAACGCAACGCGCCCCATGCCGCGGACTTGCTTGCGCGAATAATGCTCAGGCTTGGCGAAATCGACGGGCGCTCCCAAGCGGGTATTCAAGCCTTGGTACTTGTCCCAGCCCGGCATGAACCGAATACCGGTAGACTGCTTTTTAAGGTTCTCGGCAACTTGCGGCCAGTCATTGCCTATCGGCGAAATTCCCGCCATGCCGGTTACCACTACGCGTTTCAACATAAGCCACCGTTAACGGAAATAACCTGACGAGTAACATAGGCGGCATCTTCGGACATTAAAAAAGCCACGACCGCCGCAACCTCTTTAGTACTGCCTACCCGGCGCGCCGGAATCATTTTCTTGATTTCTTCCAGCGGCAATTCGCTGACCATTTCCGTCTCGATAAGCCCCGGAGCCACACAGTTGACGGTGATATCGCGCTTTGCCAACTCCAAAGCCAATGCTTTGGTAGCGCCGATAATGCCGGCTTTTGCCGCACTGTAATTGACTTGGCCACGATTGCCCATCAGCCCAGAAACCGAAGACAAGGTAACGATGCGCCCGGGCTTGCGCCGCCTGACCATCGGCATCACCACAGGCTGCAAGACATTGTAAAACCCATCCAGATTGCTGTGAATAACGCTGTCCCACTGCTCGCCGGTCAGCGACGGAAAAGCGTTATCGGCAGTAATGCCGGCATTGCACACTACGCCGTAATAAGCGCCGTGAGCTTCAATATCCTGATTAATTAGCTCGCTGCATTGTTCGCGATCGGCAATGTCGAATTGCAAGATTCGGGTTTGTCGGCCCAGCTGCTCGATTTCAGCTCTGACCGCCTCGGCCTGTGCACGCTGGCTGCGGCAGTGGATAACCAGATCGAAGCCCTGTTTAGCCAGATATAACGCAATCGCTTTGCCGATGCCCCGACTGGAGCCGGTCACTAAAACAGTTTTATTCATAATATACTCATGTGATATTTCGATACTTCATCTCGTTCTAGGCGGAAAACATGCCGATATACAGACCTTCCAGGTTTTTACTGGAGCCGCTCCCGGCGGCTCCAGCACTTCTGACCTCCATGGATGGAGGAAATGCCGAGGATTGCCTGGAGCAATCTCGGCCGCCATCCATGGCAGTCGTAAAACCTGGAAGGTCTGGCTCGCAAAATTCTTAACATTCAATATCATGTGTTGCCCAGCGGAGGCTGATAAACATTCAGGTTGGCCGTAATGTCCACACCTTCACCCAGAATCCGGCACTCAAAAACTCCCAAGCCGTCATCCTGTATGATTTTTTCCACTCGTATCGTCAACGTTGCCCCGACCTTAAACGCTGCAATATTACTGTTATAGAACCGGGTTCCGAGCAGAAAACCCAGCCGTATCGGCTCATTGGCCAGTTTTGCTTTCATGCCGACATACGCGGCTATTGTTTGCGCCATATATTCAATGCCGACCCAAGCAGGAACGGTTGGGCCATCGCACAATAACCCATCCCCACGCACCGCCAGTTCGGCAGTCAAGCTCTGATCGTCACAGTCGACAATGCGGTCCAGCAACACCATATCGCCGGTGTGCGGGACCAGTTCGGTAACTGCTCCCTGCGTTGCCTGCATAGATGCAGGTAAGGGGCGTGAGCAGGAAGCGGAAGCTTCGCCTAAAGCGCCTACTGTTGGTACTCTCGGCAATTGCTCCCTGCATTGCTCTACCTCCTCCATCCATGGAGTCGTCGGCAATTGCTCCCTGCATTGCTCTACCTCCTCCATCCATGGAGTCGTCGGCAATTGCTCCCTGCATTGCTCTACTGCATTCATGCAGTCGTCGGCAATCTTGTTCATGCCCGCTCCACCACTATAGACAAGTTATTGCCGCCGAACGCAAACGAGTTGCTTTGACAGGTATTGATCCGGCGTCCCAATGTTGCGTTTTTTTTCACCAGATTTAACGCAGGCAGTGCCGTATCCGGCTCGTCGTCGTTGACATTGGGAATAAACGCGCCTTGCTCGTCATCATGCGTTAACAGCAACCAACAAAAAGCCAATTCCAATGCGGCAGCAGCGCCCAGGGTGTGTCCGGTCATGCCTTTGCTGGAACTGGCCGCTACCTCCGGCCCAAACACGGCATTAACCGCTTTGCTTTCCATTGCATCATTCAACGCCGTGGCCGTGCCGTGCAAGTTCAGGTAATCGATCTGGTCCGGTGTTTTGCCTGCATCCTTCAAGGCATTCTGCATGGCTTTGATCACATCGGTAGCGTCCGGGTCCGGCGCTGCAAAATGATAGGCGTCGCTGGTTGCGCCTATGCCTTGCAATATGACCGGGCCGGGCTCTTTACTCAGCACAAAAAGGCTGACCGCCTCGCCGATATTGATGCCGTCACGGTGTAACCCGAACGGCTTGCACAGCCCGGTACTGATAGACTCCAGCGCCGCAAAGCCGTTAATCGTCAAACCGCATAAACTGTCTGCCCCGCCCACAATGACCGCATCGCATAGGTCCTGCCTGATTAACCGCCGCGCCGAGGCAAGCGCCTTGCCGCTGGAAGAACAGGCGGTAGAAACCGTATAGGCCGGGCCTTGCACGCCCAGAACATCCGCCAAAAAATCCGCCCCAGCGCCCATTTGCTGCTGTTTGTAATGAAATTGATCCGGCAATGCGCCTTGTTCCCTCCAATAAGCCAGCGCAAGCTCGGTATTGCGGACGCCCGAAGTGCTGGTGCCCAGTACAATGCCGATGCGACCGGCGTCAAACCGCGTTTTCATGTCATTCACGGTCGGTTCGATCTGGGCTAATGCCGCCAGCAGCAGCCGGTTATTGCGACAGTTGTAGATACTGTAACGCTTTTCAATCTCCGGCAGATCGGCAGTAATGGCGCCGACCATGCAGCGGGTCCCAAACTCATCGCTGGATATCAATCCCGAACGATCACCGGCCAGCAGGCGCTTTAAAACTTCAGATTTGCTGTTACCGATTGCGGACAACAAACCCAAGTCATTCAGATACAAGGTCATAACTTATGGTTTTAATATTCAGACGGTAATTATACTGAAAATTGACCAGTTCCACGGACTTAGGCCAAACCGGATCGGGGGATAAGTAGTTAACTTCAACTTGTTTTTTATTCCTGACAATTAAGATTCGTTTATTTTCGGCCACTTCCAGCCGCCATTCGGCCGGCAGTATTTTTTGCAGTTCGGCAACCGGCCAATAAACCAATTGCAGATCGCTAATGATAAATTCCGGGGCGACCTGCTCCGGCAATAGCGGGCTTTTATCCGACTTCACGGTACGGCCATCGTAAGTCAGGTTAAACAAACTCAAACCGTCGTTGCTGAGTCCGGCCATCGCGATATGCTTTGCATCCAACTCCAGAACCGCCAACAGGGATTCCTGCCGATCCGCCCATACGGCGTTTATTTGCTGCACTATCCGTCTGGGCGGGCCTAAGGGCCGTGCTATAGGCATCAGCTCTGGTTTATAGGTACTTTGCTGCGGCTGCATCAGTGTACAGCTGGACAGTATGATACTTAAAAAAATAGCGATTATGCTGGTTTCCAATCTCCATCCAGCGTCGAGAAACGGGAAGCTGGAGCTTCCCGCACTGAATTCCCAAGCTGGAGCTTGGGAACTAGCACAGCAAGATAAACTTACCAATGGCACGGACTGAATCCCGTATGCCGCGCCGAGTACCGGAGCTTTCGCCGGGAACAGCCCGCTAGGGGCGCGGCAAGGAGGCCGCGCGTTGACGAAGGGACAGGAGTCCCTTTCGTCAACGCGCGGTGAAAGCGAGGAACGCAGGAGAAAAGCGGCAACGGGTGTCGTTTCTTTTGGATACTTTTCTTTGGACAAGCAAAGAAAAGTATCTCGCCCTCGGGGGCGAGACCCCGATTCAAATAACCGTCGCGGTAGCGACACCTTATTTTTATACAACGGCGTAGCGCGTGGGAACGAGAAAACTAGCCGACTCAACCTTACCGGCATAACTCAACCAAAGTATCCAACCTGGAGCGGGCGTTTTTAACGTAGGGATTATTTTCATCCCAGGCATAACCGGCCAATATCGAACTGATCATCGCCTTAACTTCCGGTTGCTGCTGCGGATGAAAGATAACATCCTGAAAACGGCCGTCATACCAGGCATCGACAAAAACACGGAAAGTATTGACGCCGCGCTGCAAAGGCTCGGCATAATCTTGCTGCCAGTCCACGGCTTCATTGTTAAACTGCCTGGACAAAACACCCGCAGCCAAGCTGGCCGATTTCATCGCAATGGTGACGCCGGATGAAAACACCGGGTCCAGGAACTCGCCGGCATTGCCTAACAGCGCATAGCCTTTGCCGTACAGGCTTTTTACATTCGCCGAATAGCCGACGATAGTGTTGATTTTTTCATCAAACACGGCATTCTGGAGCAAATCGGTCAGGCTGGGATCCTGATGGATGATGTCTTTCAAGGCTTGGTCATTACTGTCCCAGCCTTGGAGAAATTCAGGTTCTGCAACCACGCCAACACTGCTGCGGCCATTGCTGAACGGGATCAGCCAGTACCAAACATCTTTATGCTCGGGGTGCACGGTGATGCGGATTTTGTTTCTGTCCCACTGCCCTTCCCCGATCCGGTCTTCGATATGCCCGAACAAAGCTTGCCTGACCGGAAATCCGGACGGCGATTCCAAATCCAGCAACCTTGGCAAAATACGCCCGAAGCCGCTGGCATCCAGCACAAAGTCGGCGCTGTAAGTCATAGTTTCGCCCTGTTGATTGCGCACCGTCAGTTCCGGCCGGTCGGACGCAAAATCGGTTGACAACACTTCCATTTGCCACTGTATATCCACACCCATGCGCGCTGCTTCATCGGCAAGCAGTTTGTCGAAACGGCCGCGCTGCACCTGAAACGTGGTGCCCATGCCGGGACTGAATTTGTCTTCAAAGGAAAATTCGGTTTGCAGGTCTTGGTAGACGAAAGACGCGCCGTTCTTAAACTGGAACCCGGCATTGTTTAACGCATCCAGCATCCCGGCCTGCTTGATGAATTCCATGCATTGCGGCAACAGGCTTTCGCCGATACTGAATCGCGGAAACAGCTGGCGCTCCAGAATGGTCACTTTAAAGCCCTGATTTTGCAGCAGAGCACCGGCGATACTGCCGGACGGTCCTGCGCCGATGATGATAATTTCGCCTTTATTATTGTTTGTCATTATTTTTATATTCCTTAAGCCCAATTAATGGCGCACAGAGCAGCGCCGTTACAATACCGGCAGTCACCGTAAACCCGAAAGCATGCACGATCTCGGTAGAACTGATCGCCAGCAAACCGAACGCCAGCAAAGTCGTTACTGCCGAAAGCGTAACGCCCAATGAAGTGCTGACGCGCCTGTCGCCGGCCATGAAAAAGAACAACCCGTAATCGACGCCGATACCCAACACCAGCAACAACGCAAACAGGTTGAACAAACTGAACAGCTGATCGAACCAACCCAGCATCGCTAACGAAACGGCCAATGCAGCAACCGGCACCGACATAATGGTCGCGCCGTTGCGCCAACCGAACTTGTAGCCCAGACCCAGCGAAGCCAAGCAAAAGGCAATCGCCAGCAAGCCAGTGGCCCTGATTCTGTAACGCGCAAATAAGGAGGATATAGATTCGACCTGATCCACCCAGACTACGCCCGGCAGATCCTGCAATGCCGTTAATGCGTCCATATCACTGATGCCGGTTAATGTAACCGTGCTTTGGCAACGATCCGAGTCGCAACCTAGCCACAGTTGCTGCTTGGTTTCATCGGCAGTCGCCAGCCATTCCGGTAAAGCCAACGTGTTATGCTCTGCTTTAGAAAACTGCTCGTATTCAGCTTTTACAGCCGTCTTGTCAAAGCCAAGATCGGTCATATAGCGTTCGAGCAAGCCTGAGTCGTACAACTGATGCTTTAGCAGTTGGTAGTTTTGCTGCTGCTGGCTCTCATCGGGCCAATAGTTGCTCAATCCTGCATAGGCAGTCAGCGCTTTTTGCTGTTTTAATAGTTCCAGGCGTTTAAGCAGTGCTTGTTCATTTTGATGCCAGTCGGCTTGGTCCTTGCCGGACACCAGAAAGAACTGGTTGTCAGGACTTATCGGGAATAGTTGCCGGATTTTATCGGCGGTGCGAAGCAACTCGGCCGGTGGCGATTGCAGCAAGCGCACATCATCCTGCGGCGTCAGCATCCACAGGCCGCCTGCTATAAATGCCGACAACATCAAGCCCAGCCAGAGCCGATTTTTAAACACCCAGAGCGGCCAGTGCTGCTCCCAATAAGTGGTTAGTTTAAGGATGCCGGGCTGATGATCGAATGTAAATCCCGTTAGCAGCAACGGAAACAGCAGCACTACCGTCAGCCAAGCGACCAATAAACCCATCGCGGAAAATAAGGCCACTTCCTGCAAGCCGGGAAACGGCGAAAAGCCCAAGCCTGCATAACTTAACAGGTTACTTAACAGCCCTAAAGAAAGCCCGGGCAAAATGAACTTTAAGCCTTTTCGCGGATTCCAATCTTTCTCTCCGAAACTGTCGCACAAAAAATGCTGCGCATAGTCGTCGGCAACGCCGATCAAGCTGGCTCCGAAAACCAGCGTCAGGATATGGATCTTGCCGAAAAACAGCACGCAGATAACCAACGCAGCCAACAGTCCGCTGCCGATGGCGAGGCTCGATAACAGCAATGGCCGCACACTTCGAAAAGTCGCCCACAGCAGCACGACAATGCCGAGACTGGAACCGATGCCGACCGTGGAGATTTCCTGCTTGGCCGACTCTGCGCCATGCGCGGTAAACAACGGCATGCCGGAAACCAGCAATTCGCCGCCGTCTGTTTTGACTTGTTCGGTGGCACTACCAACCAGACCGGACAAGGTTTCGAGCTTATCCAGCTGCAACCTTTCATCCTGCAAATCGGTCAACAGCAATGCCCAGAACCGGTGCTGATCGGACAGCACGACGATGCCCTGCTCCAGATTCAACTTGATCGTATTTTGCGCGCTGAAATAGCGGCTAAATAGCAAGGCCGGATCGCGTTCGAGGTCGGCGGCTTGCATCTGCCCGATGGGACTGTTCAGTATTTCCAGGTTTTGCTTGATTAAATCTTCCGGGTTTTTAGCCAGCATTTCCCGGGTTTGCTGATCCAGCAACTGATAACGGTACGGAAACAGTTTTTGATATTGCTCGATATAGTGCTGTTGGGGAACCTCCAGCACCACCTTGCTAAACAGCCCGCTTTGTTCCAGTTGGGATTTAAGCTTTTGTGCGTGATTGATAGCTTCAGCAGACGTTGCCGCGCCCGTCAGCCAAATCATTTTCCGGTTCAGCAGCTCGTTGTGTTGCCGGACGGCTTTGGCGATTTCCGGCTGTTGTTCGCTGGTCGGCAATAACGCTAAAAACCCGGTCTCCAGCCAGTCTTTGGTCAACGCCTGACCGCCGAGGATACAGATGGCCAGCATTCCGATCAGCCAGAATCCTGCGGTCAGCTTAGGGTGATAAACGTTCAAAATCGGCTTCCTGTTCGCCGGTCAGCTGTTCCGGGTGCGTTATATTATTAAAGGTTATGTGAGTAATATTGCCGCCCGCTTCGCGTATTTCCAGTCCACGCAGCTCAGTATCGCCTGAGAGTACCATCGTACTGATGACTTTTTTCAGCATGTCATCCTTGGGGCTTAACTCCAGTTGCCAGGACGTTTTTTGATCGGTTCCGGTTATTTCAAAGCCATCGGTCAACGCCGATATATCGCCGCCGAGCATGGCCTTGAAAACTTTTCCGAAAGCCGCCGGCACCGCTTGCTCGCCCTGCCCGGTCAGCAGCTTGGATTCATTGACCAGCAGCAATGAAGCAACCGGCGTCAGAGTTTTCCAGATAACGCCCTTATTTTGGTCGTAGGTAAACGTGCCCGTGGAAATTAAAGGCTTGTGCAAAACTTTCAAGTGTTTTTGCTGGTGAAAGTCGCCCTGAGCGATCGGCGTTTTTGCCAGGCGTGCAGCAATCTCAGTCAATACCGCTTCGCCAGCGATACCTTGGCCGCATAGCAGTAAAGACAGCAACAGCGCTTTTAGTAAAATCAAAATGCCTCCAGGCCGAGTTTTTCAAACAACACCGCAGGCGATGCAAAGCACATTTCCCGAGTCGCCATATTTACCGCCACCTGGACGCTATGGCCTTTGGTCAGCCTTAAACCCGATTCTTTATCGGTGATCAGGTAATTTATTTTCAGGCGATTTTCCCATTCAACGATTTGCGCTTTTACCGTAATGGTTTGCCCAAATACCGCCGGTTGCGCATAACGGATGTTCAGATCGATGACCGGCCAGGCATAGCCGGAGTCGCGCATTTGCGGATAGTTGTAGCCGATTTTGTCCAGCAGCGCGCAGCGTGCGATTTCAAAATATTTGGCGTAATGCCCGTGCCAGACCACTTCCATCATGTCGACGTCATGGAAAGGGATTTGCAGATCGATTGAGGTTTGATAAATCATTATAATCTCGTTCCCACGCGCCGCGTGGGAATGCAGTGTAAGGCGCGCTGCGCCGCGAATCACAGTCACTTATTGAAAACAGGAAGCGTCACTTTATCCACTGTTCCCGTTTCATCCAATTCTCTCGTTCTTTCAGGCCAATCTCAGGACGCAACGTGCCCGGACTACGTTTTCACGCGCGTGGGGAACGAGAAGAAACTCTGTCTATTATGTCATACTCACAGCCTAATCCGCTGCAATGCAACCGCAAGCAAGATCAAAGTGATGACACTCAGACTCGAACCGCTTTCAAAAACTGAAAACTATATTGCCTGAAGTATAATATCCGCCACATTCATAACTTATAAAGGCACCGCTATGCACGTTACCTTGGTTCATGTTCACGTAGACCCCGCTCACATTGATGATTTTATCGCCGCGACAAAGCTCAACCATGAAGCCTCCATCCAGGAACCCGGCAATTGCCGATTCGATGTATTGCAATCTCCGGAAAATTCCAGCCAGTTCATACTCTACGAAGCCTACGTCTCCGCCGAAGCGGCTTCGACTCATAAGGAAACAGCCCATTATTTAACCTGGCGCGATACCGTCGCCTCCTGGATGGCCGAGCCGCGCCAAGGCGTCCGTTACAACGGCCTGTTCCCGCAAGGATAGAACTCATGCAATTTTCATCATTCTCCATTTCACGTTTCCCGCGCATCAGCTTCGGCATCGGCCGCATCAACGAAGTCCCGGCACTGGCAGCAAGTTATGGCCGCACCGCCTTATTGGTCACCGGAAAACAATCGTTCTGCGCGACGCCGCGCTGGCAAGCTTTCACCCAAGCGCTGGAAAGCAAGGGCATCAACTGGCTGCACTTTACCGTTTCCGGCGAACCGTCGCCGATGCTGGTCGATCAGGCGGTCAGCCAGTTTCGCAAAGAAAACGTCGACGTAGTCATCGCGATCGGCGGCGGCAGCGTGCTCGATGCCGCCAAAGCGATAGCCGGACTGTTGCCGCACGGCAATTCGGTCATGGATCATCTTGAAGGGGTCGGCAAGAACGTCCCCTATCACGGCCCCAGCACGCCGTTCATCGCCGTCCCGACCACAGCAGGAACCGGCAGCGAAGCCACCAAAAATTCGGTGCTGAGCGTGCAAGGCCCCGACGGTTTCAAAAAATCGTTCCGCGACGAATGCCTGATTCCCGAATACGCGATCATCGATCCTGATTTGTTGGCAACCTGCCCGCGCGAACTGGTCGCAGCCGACGGCATGGATGCGTTCACCCAATTGCTGGAATCCTACGTTTCGCTAAAAGCCAACCCGTTCATCGACGCGCTGGCCTGGAGCGGCATGACCGCAGTCAAAGAAGGCTTTTTCGCCGCCTGGGAAGGCAACGAACCCTTGGCCACTGATGGCCGCGCCGCAATGGCTTACGCGGCCTTGCTGTCCGGCATCACCTTGGCGCAAGTCGGCCTGGGTTCGGTACACGGCTTGGCCTCGCCGCTGGGCGCTTACTTTCCGATCCCGCACGGCGTAGTCTGCGGCACGCTAGTATCCGCCGCGACCGAGGTTAATATCAAAGCCATGCAGGAGCGCGAACCGCAAAATCCGGCGTTGGCTAAATATGCGCAAGTCGGAAGATTACTGATGGGTCGGAATGAGCTTGACGACGCTACGGCCCGTTCGTCGTTAATTGCTTTACTGGCCGAATGGAGCGAACGGCTGCAACTGCCGCGGCTTAGTGGCTATGGCATTAGCGCGGATAATTTCCCGATGATTATTGCTAATAGTCGTGGTAGCAGTATGCTGACTAATCCGATTGTGTTGATGGATGAGGAGATTAATGGCATTTTGGTGGCGCGGCTTTAAATAATGTGTCGCTCGCGCTGCTTCACTGCTATTAAGTTAGAAGCCCAGTCCCTTCTCCACCGGGAGAAGGTTAGGATGAGGGGATCAAGTAAAACATTTTCCTTATTTTTATTCTCCTCACCCCAGCCCTCTCCAACAGGAGAGGGAGATTTATCGTTCCTATATGCCGCGTGGTAACAACGATAAACTAATGTTATACATATAAATCCCAATACTGCTTACGCACCAACTCCAAACACTGCCGCAGCTCATGCTCCAACGCCCGATCCACACTCAGAAACGAACTATGCTCCCGCAATTGCTGAACGGTCTTTTGCAAAGCCGGGCTTAACGCATCGACATTGCCGCGCAACTCCACGCCTTGAACCACAGCTAGCAGCACCGCCACAGCAACCTGCTCAGTCAATTCCAAAATACGGATGCAATCCCGGGCCGCTATCGTGCCCATACTGACTTTGTCCTGATTATGGCATTCGGTCGAGCGGGAAAACACGCTGGCCGGCATGGTCAGTTTAAGCGCTTCCGCTGTCCAGGCGGATACGGCGATTTGCAAAGCTTTGAAGCCGTGACTCAACAAGGCTTGCTCGCCAGTCGCGCCAGACAGGTTTGCAGGCAGGCCGTTGTTGAATTTCGGGTCCATCAACTGCGCCATTTGCCTATCCATTAAATCGGCCAGATTGGCTACCGCAGTTTTAAGCGAGTCCATCGCAAAAGCGATATGGCCGCCGTAAAAATGACCACCATGCAGGACGCGCTCGCGTTCGGCATCGATGATCGGGTTGTCGTTGGCGCTGTTTAATTCGTTTTCGATAAACTGCCGCAGCCAAGGCAATGAGTCTTCCAGTACGCCGATAATATGCGGCGCACAGCGCAATGAATAGCGATCCTGCAAGCGGGTATCATGGCGCGGGGCGCTGCGACGCAACTGCAAATCCGAACGTATCCGCTCGGCAATGCGGTTTTGGCCGGGGTGCGGCTTGACCGAAAACAAGCGTTCGTCAAAATGGTAGGCGTTGCCGTCCAGGGCCACCGAAGCCAGGCTGGTGATGCGTGTCGCCAAGCGCGATAAATAGTCGGCGCGTTGATAGGCCAGACAGGCGATTCCGGTCATTGCGGCCGTACCGTTCATAATCGCCAAACCCTCTTTGGGCTTTAAGGTCAGCGCAGCTATCTTCAATTTGGCGAAAACCTCCTGCGTCGCCAAACGTTCACCTTGATAAAGCACATCCCGCTCGCCGGCCAGCACGGCCGCGACATAAGATAATGGCGTTAAATCGCCGCTGGCGCCGACCGAGCCTTCCTGCGGAATCAACGGCAGGATGTCCTGCTTTAATAACTCAGCCAATTGTTTCAATAGTTTGTAGCGGACACCCGAGTAACCGCGAGCCAAGCTGGTCAAGCGCGCCGCTAATATGGCACGTGTTTGCACGGCGTCAAAATGGTCGCCCATTCCGCAACCGTGGAAGGTGTAAAGCTGCTTGGGCAGTTGCTCGACCAGGTTCAGCGGAATGGAAACCGTGCAGGACTCGCCGTAACCGGTCGTTACGCCGTAGACAAAGCCTTCTTCTTTTAGCAAGGTGTCGATAAAGCGGGCGCCTTTGTTGATGCGCTCAATAAATTTAGGCTGCCTGCCTAACTCAACCGATGCCTGTTGATTGGCTATCTTGCAAACGTCCTCAATGGTCAACGGCTGACCATCAAAAACCACGATATTCTTATTTTTCATCCACTCGCCAAAAATCGAAAAAGTTAAACCATTGTAACGGCTCTGCTAAACAATAATGCTCAAGTCGTTCGGCATATTGCTGAATCGCTTGCTGCACGGCTTGCTCACGGTTCTTTCTGGGAAACGTCAGCAGGTCGCTGAAATGCTCAAAATAGATGACCTGTCTGCCCTGCTGATTCAGACAAAATAGCGTGTACACCGGGCATTTAAGCAGTGAGGCCAGGATAAACGGGCCCTGCGGAAACAACGCCTCAGCGCCCATAAAGCCGGCCCGGCTCACGCGCTGATTCCGGCTGACCGGCGTCCGGTCTGCGGTGATAATGACCAACTCGCCGTTGTCGACTTTATCGCTTAACAGCATGGCCGTCGCCGCGCTAATCTCGGTCACCTGGATCAGGTTTAAACCGCTGTTCTGGTTGGTTTGCCTGAGCAAGTTATTGAATTTTTCGGCATGCTTGGTGTGTACCAGCACGTTAATGCGAGCCGTCTCGTCCAGATCGGCAATCACCCGGCAGACTTCCAGATTACCCAGATGCGAACCCAGCAGGATTGCCCCTCTGCCGGTCTTGGTTTGAGCCAACAGACTGTCGCGTCCTCGATAATCCACATCGGCAAGTGATAATGCGCCGGACCAGGCCGCCAGTTTGTCGATAATGGCATTGGCAAAGCTGATGAAGTGCCGGTAGCTATCCCGAAGGCTGCCGCTTAAATTTGATGTCGGCGAAAGCTGTGCAACGCGCTTTAGATAAGCCCGACTGGCCTCCCTGCCCGGCTTGTTGGCCAGCCAGTAATAACTGACGACAGGATATAAAAACCACTGCAACACGGTACGGCCGAATAACAGGTAAACGCGCAGCAAGAAACGCATTCCCCAAATCATGCTCCATTCGCCCATAGCCGACCAATGCGAAGTTTGCTTCATGACCGGTGTCTGCCCAGCAATTGCGGGATGCGTATCAGCATGCCGAAAAACAGTTTGGCATGGGCTTTTGAGATCCGCACATTGTCCTGCCATAGCTTGAAATGCGACACGCCGTCATAAGGATATTGCACGTGCGTTGGTATATTGACGACATCAGTGCCCTGCCAGTACAAACGCACCAGGATGTCGATGTCAAAATCCATGCCTCTGGCTATGTCTGTGCCGTCAGTCAACTTAGCGGCCGCAGCCAGAGGATACAAACGAAAACCGCACATGCTATCGGCAACCGCAGACGACAGGGTGTTGATCCATACCCACAGATTGGCGATACGCCGACCGTAAACCCGGCTTTTCGGCGCGGTTACATCAAACAGCGGCTGCCCCAAAATCAGTGCTTCAGGCTGCTGCCTGCCGGCTTCAAGAAACGCCGGAATATCGTTCACGTCATGCTGCCCATCAGCATCAATCTGGATCGCGTGGCTAAATCCCAAAGCCTGCGCCGCCTTAAAACCGTCCAGCACGGCGGCGCCTTTGCCGCCGTTTTGCGGCCGGTTGATCAAGGTAAGCCAATCCGGTTCGTGCTCGGCGCAGTCGACCAAAATCCGTGAGCACAACGCTGAACTTCCGTCGTTAACCAAAAAAGTCGGAATCTTGAAGTCTCTTAGCTTGGCAAGCACATGCGGAATCGCGGCTTCGTGGTTATATACGGGAATGATGATGCAGGGCTTCATTGATTATGAAACTCCGAAACTATTATTCACCACGAAGAGCACGAAGAACACGAAGTCTTTAACACATTCCTCTTCGTGTCCTTCGTGCTCTTCGTGGTTATTTGTTTTTATTTCGAATACTTTCACGGCCTCTTATCCCCGTAAATCATGCGTCCAGAACTGTATACGCCGCGCTCGGAACTGAAATTGAAATACAACTTACCGGTTGCCGCTTTCCAATCAAGAGCGAGCGTTAATTCAGCGCCCGGCTGGATGATTTGCGTAAATTTAATAACTTCCATATGCGAAAACGGTTTATCCATCGTAAAAAACAGTTTGCCGAAATGCTCCACCCAAGCCAGTTGCACTACGCCTGGCAACACCGGATAGCCGGCAAAATGATCGGGAAAATAACGCAGCTCTTCGGGCACTCTAAGACCCAACCGGACGTTGTCCTGAGCTATTTCAAGGCTGAGTACTTGGGGTAGTTTTCGGCTATCAAAATCCAGCAGGCTTTTTAACAACTGCCGGTCTATTTTACCTTGAGCCGTTAACGGCATGGTGTTTACAAACAACCATTTTCTGGGCAACACCACAGGCTCGAACCATGCTTTCAAGGCCGTGCGCAACTGCCTGATGAGCCGGTTTCTGCCCTGGCTTGCCAACTGCTCAAAACCCGGTTGGCTTAACATCGCGACCGCTGCAACCATATCCCGGCTTTTGGCTATCAACAAAGCATAAGCTTCATCAACCCACGGCCCGGCCGCCAAGCGCTGTTCCAGTTCGGCCAGGGACAGGCGTTTTTCTTCGATCTTGACGATGCGATCCGAGCGGCCATGCAGCATGAAACGGCCGTCCTCGAGCAGAGCGATTTGATCGTCCAGTTGAAAATCCCCTGCTCCATTTTGCAAATACGGCGAGTGCAACCACCACGTCCCGTCAATGCTGCTTAAGCGCATGCCGGTAAATAACGTCCAGGCTTTTTCCTGCTGTCTCCAGGCAATGCCGCCGGTCTCGGAACTGCCGTAGACTTCGATCACAGCCTGTTTGCCGCTGCTTACTATCTGCTGGGCTGCGCTCTCCGGTAACGGTCCGCCGGAACTGAAAATCGCTTTTAAAGCGCTAATGCCGTCCCACGGCGACTGCTGGTCCAGGCGCTTTAAATGCGCAGGGCTGGCAACCCAGTAAGCGGATTTCTGCTGAACCGCATTAACCAGCGTTTCAGGATTAATATCAGCCTGACTATGAAAACAGCGCCCTGCCGACAACGGCCATAGCACACGAAACAGCAAGCCATAGATATGCTGATGACTGACTGTCGCCACCGCCTCGGAATTACCGAGCCGTTCGCCCCAGCGCTGTTCCAGCGTGGCGATTTCAAGCTGAAACTGGTTCAAGCATTTCGCTATCGGCTTGGCCTGCCCCGTGGAACCGGAGGTAAAAATGACCAACTGGTTGTCCAAAGGGTTTAGCGGCGCTAAAGGCCGACTGGGACTGTCCGGCGCATCCAAGCCGTAGTCGAAACACTCGCCTTGATGCCAATCGCCCAGTAACTGACAGTTCGGCGATAATTGCTCTGCGGTGCCTTGGCAATTATTGCCGGGTAGCCAGATTTGTTTACCGGCATGCAGTAACGCAAACAACAACACCGCAAACGGATAGGCGTCTTCAGTATACAAGGCGTAATGCCGGAACGGCTGCGCTTGCAGTTTGCAGGCCCAATTTTTAACCGCATTCGCAAACTGCTCCGCCGAATAATACTGCCCAACATGATAGGCAACGGGGGCCTCCGTCGACCTTTGAACACTTAAACAATGAGACAGCGGCAATAACTTATCGGACATGCTTTTGGGTTCTCATCCTGACCAGATATTCGGCGGCGAATAAAATACCCATCAGCACATAAGCGATCAGGCCATTGTATAAACTCCAAACTTCCAGGCTGCACCAAAAGGCCGTTATCCAGGCCAAAGCGCCGTTGATAATAAAAAAGCCGCACCAGACTTGCGTCACCCGGCGGGTATAAATAACGCCTTCCGGCGGTAAATCGGGATGCTGCATTCGCGCCAGACGCTCAACCAAACTGGGCGGAGAAAACAGGCTCCAGCCGAAAATCAGCAGCATCAAGACGTTGACCAGAATCGGGTAAATCAGCAAAGTGCCGAATTGATTGCTCCACATCGCAAACAGGCAATAAGCGATGCCCGCAATCAATAACGGCGTACTCCAATGTTTTACGGAATAGCTGGCTGCCAGTCTGATCAGCAATAATGCAATCAATAGCGCGGCTATTTTCCAGGGTTCAAAATAATCCCTGCCGAAAAAAACCGCCAGCGGATATAGCAGGGTCGATAAACCCATCACGCTGTTTACAAGCAAACGCATCATTTATCTCGCTCTCTCGTTCCCACTTGCGGCGCCACTGCCATTAAGTCAAAACAGCGCTCTGGGTGCACGCTTCGCCTAATGCGCCTACTTTTGGTGCTTGCATTATTGCGAAGGGATGAAAGCCCACGGCTTGGGCAGGCGGAGCCCGCACTCCTGTTTAAGCTTGAGTTAATGGCAGTGACGCGCGGCGTGGGAGTCCAAGCAAACGGCATATTAGGCGTTAAGCATTTTATAAACGGCCTCAACCACATCGCCAATGGTACGGGCGGTTTTAAAATCTTCCGCTTTGATCGCTTTGCCGGTCATTTCCTTAAGCCTGACTATCATGTCTACCGCATCGATGCTGTCGAAATCCAGGTCTTCGTACAGCTTCGCTTCCAGCGTAATGGCCTGCTCATCCATCTCGAACATTTCGACCATAATCTCTTTGATGGCCGCCAGGATTTCTTCGCGCTCTTTTATCATAATTGCCTCAACCATAATCGTCTCAACCGCGCGCGGCTTGAATGTAATCGGCCAACGTTGATACCGAGGCGAAAATCTTCACCACGTCTTCTTTTTCGGCATCGATCTTTACGTTGTATTTTTTGCGGATGGCCAAGCCCAATTCCAGGGCATCAATGGAATCCAGCCCCAAGCCGTCGTTGAATAACGGCGCCTGACTGTCTATATCCGCCACGCTGATATCTTCCAGATCCAGCGTATCAATAATCAGTTGTTTTAATTCATTTTCCATTGTGCTTATAAAGCTCTCTCTGTTGGGTAAAATAATCTTGCTGGTAGTGGGTAAAGCGGCGCACGGCTACCGATTTTGGGCTGATATTTTTAAATTCATCGAGCGCAATATCGTCGCCAACGTGCATGGTCAGATGAAAGCGGCGCTCGGGAATCTGATACCAGCGCTCGGCTTTGGTTAAAGTACTGGGATTGCAGGTCAGCATCACCGGGGTCACAATGGCATTCGCCTGCAAAGCAATCGCCGCCGCGCCGCGCTGGAAATGATACGGTTGGCCCGGTATCGACCGGGTTCCTTCGGGAAAAATAATCATCGATCCGCCGGAGCGCAACCAGCCGACGCACTCGGCTATCATTTGTTCGGGGTCGCCGTTGCTGATATATCCGGCATTCAGTATCGGACCGCGCATGAACGGGTTATGCCACAGCCGGGCTTTGACGATACAGCTGGCCTGTTGGATTCGGCTGATCAAAAACACAATATCGACCAGCGTCGGATGGTTGGCGATGATCAACTGGCCGGGACGGTTAAGTTTTTCCAGGCCCGTGATGTCGTAAGTCATCACCCCAAGCCTGTGCATCAAGCCGATAAAAACATAGAAACTGTAATGCACTGTTTTTTGGCCGCGGCTGACCTTTTGCCGCGGATTGCCGGGCCAAAGAGACAGTACCGGAAACACCAGTATCCACAGTAATAAACCGCCGAGACCAAAACTAAAAAAACTTAATCCTGTTGCCAAAAGGCGCCAACCATAGCTTAATGTTGCTGTTATTTTTTGTGCCATTCCCAGCTGTGTCTATGATTGCCCAGCGCCAACGTTTTTTGGTCGGCAACAAGAAACTTGATAAAAGAGAATATCTGCAAAGCATGCTCTTCGTCGTCGCGATGCGCAGATGAATTGTTAAATTGCAACGACAAGCCACTCCCGGTTAAAGAAACTTTTAAAGCCAATGCACAAACGGCAGGGGCGTTGAGCGCAAACGGTAACGACGGATAAAAGTCCGATAACGGCTCATCATATAAAACTATCAGTACCTCATCGGCATGGCCTTCCTGCAAAAGCCCCAGTGCTTCAATAAATGCAGGGGCAATGCCGTCCTGACCCGGCGCAATCACAGTAATTTCCTGATGATTGCCATAAGCCATTGAAAATAATCCGGATATGGCATTATGCACTGACAGGCTAAAAGCTGTCGGCGACACATCCTCACCTTTCTGCATGCTTTTAAGCATTTCCAGCGATTTATTCACTTCGCCATGGGCAGAGCTGAAAATAATGGGCAATGACTTATCGCTATCGATGCAACTATCTGCGGCATTAAAAACCGCTCTGGCTAATGGACTTAATCTGCGTTGGAGTAACTTGGGCACCTGAGCCGGTATGACCGCTTTCTCCGCTTGGACAAAAGCTTGACGGTCATGCCATTTTTGCCAATCTTCGCGACACTTCAAACCCGGCGCCCAAGCACACCAATTTCGGACTACAAATTCGATCATTATATCAATCCCGTTAAGTGTTTACACTTGGCGGACAATAAAAAATCAGAAACCATTGAATTCATAAAATAAAGGAATTTTTACAAGCTTAAGGATGGAGTTTATTGAAGATGAATGAAAACCGTCAAAGTAGCGGCATAACGCCCAGCACCGGAGCGTTGCTTTTAAATATTGCCCATACTTTCATACCGGGCACAAGCGCCAGGCTTTGAGCGCTTTCCGACGTAATCAAAGCGACCAGCGTTTCTCCGCCAGGTAACATCGCAATCACCTCAGCGTTCACCTCGTCGTGTTGAACGCGAATCACGCTACAGGACAAACGATTGCGTGCCGCATAGCGATGTGGATCGGAACCCGTTGATAGCGTTATGTCGGCGCTATTGATTAACAATACCGCATCGGCACCGACCTGCAAACCAAGATGACTGAGCGAGGCCTGAGTAATATTGGTAATGACCTGTTCGCCGCCTTTCAGTTTCACGGCAACCTCCGCATTCACCGCACCGGGGCGAATCTCGGCAATACTGCCGAAAATCTGGTTTCTGGCGCTGGTTTTCATCACCAATCGCTGCAACAGCAAGACCGTATCGGGATCATCGGCCAAGTTAAGGTTGAGTTGTTCAAGAAACTGCCGATGCTGTTGTTCCAAATTAGTAAACAGCGCCAGCAAAGAATGTCCGGCCTCAGTCAAACGGGTACCGCCGCCCTTGCTGCCGCCGGTAGCGGTGGAAACTAATGTTTTCGGCGAACCGTTATTGGCTCTTTCGATAATTTGCCAAGCGCCTTTATAACTCAAGCCCACCTCTTTGGCGGCCTGATTGATCGAACCACTTTGATCTACCGCCCTCAGCAAACCGATCATGCGGCTGTCCAGGCCGGCTAACATTAATTCGCCACTGACCCATCTCGTTGAAATATTGTTGTGCTTTAAGCTGCCGGTCATAAGTGATTGTGTGCGTTGCGAAAATTGAGTTGAAGTTTATTTTCCAATCAGAAATAAGCTACTTTCAATCTTATTTGCTTGAGGCGTGAACAATCGTTTTTCAATACCCTGTCCCGCATTAGTATAAACATCCTTCAATTCAAATGATATCAGGACAATGCTGAATAACCGCATTGTCACCAAGCCGACAAAACATAACAAAATATTTGAAACACAACATTGTTTACCGTTTTGTATACCCACAACAATCAATACAATTCAATAACATCACAGCACAATCAGCAATTGGCATACTGAGTGCTAGAGGTATCATTAACAACGTTATGTATCATTGTACATAATGAGTTAAACTAGAGCTGTTTTTATTACAGGAACTTATTCGAATAAGACCTGTCCACATCCGCGAAGCAGCGTGGATGTGCTTCAAACTTAAATTACAGGTGATTGATGAAACAAAGAAAATGTCTTGCAGGGGCAGTCGTCAGCCATGCAGTCATCCTGATTATTGCCGGCGTCTTGTCCCTGAGCAGTAACGAAAATATTCAGGCAGCGGAAAAGAAAACTTATACCAAACCACCGTTTTCCGTCTTCTCCAGCCAAATATCCGATGCTTTGCTGGGTTCGGATAAATATGAAAAACCGGTCTGGAATCTGCACGACGCGCTGAACTTACCGAAATGGCTGTCGCTGTCGGTGGAACAGCGCACCCGCTACGAAACCCTGGACGGCAGTTTCAAAGCCGGCGGTAGAGGCGGCGACCAGCAAATTCCGTTGCAAACCGATGTGTTCCTTGAGGCGCGCTTCAATCACCTACGCGCTGGTGCCGAGTTTCTGGATGCCCGGCAGTTCGGCGCCGATAGCGGTTCCGGGATCAATAACACCCACGTCGACGAGGCCGATTTTATCCAAGGCTATCTGGCCTGGGCCGATCAGAACGTTGCCAATAGCGGGCTGGGCGCGGAAGTCATCGCCGGCCGGCAAACGCTCAATTTCGGTAGCCGCCGGCTGGTGGCCAGAAACGCGATGCGCAACACCACCAATAATTTCGACGGTGTGAGGCTGCGTTTGCTCGATTACAACAATTGGCAATTCAATGCTTTTGTGACCAAGCCGGTCGGCCGCTATCCGAACAACTCGGAGCAACTGCTTGATGGCTTCCACAGTTTCGATGAACCCGAATACCAAACCTGGTTTTCCGGCGGATTTTTGGAAAAATACGACATCGCCTGGGGCATTAACGCCGAGCTGTATTTGTACCATTTAGATGAAGGCGACCGCAAACGCAACCCGACCGCCAACCGCCGCTATTTCACGCCCGGCATGCGCTTTTATCTAAAACCGGCCAAGGGCGCATTCGACTTTCAAACCGAAACTATAGGCCAATTCGGCACGGTGCGCTCATCGGCCGCCGCCGACAATGGTACGGATTTGGATCATTCCGCCTGGTATCAACATCTGGATCTCGGTTACACCTTTGCTATTCCCTGGTCGCCACGTTTGGCGCTGGAATACGATTACGCCAGCGGCGATCACGATCCCAACGATAACAAAGACCAGCGTTTCGATACCTTGTACGGCGCGCGGCGTTTCGAGTTCGGTCCGACCGGCATTTACGGCGCCTTTGCCCGCAGTAATATCAATACGCCCGGTTTGCGGATTAGCGCCGCGCCGCGAAGCGATGTGCTGCTTGGCCTCAGTCACCGGTTCTATTGGCTCGCGGAAGACAAGGACAGTTGGACCTCGGCCAATCTGCGCGATGCCAGCGGTAGAACCGATAATTTTATCGGCCAGCAACTCGAACTAACGGCGCGTTGGGATGTCAACAGCAGCCTGAATTTCGAAACCGGCTATGCGCATCTGTTCAAAGGCACGTTCGCCAAGGAAATCATCAATGCGCCGGATAAGCAAGACGTCAATTACGTCTATGTGCAGAGCATGTTGCGGTTTTGACGGCATGTTGAGTGACGTTCAGAACAATGCCGGTAAGACCTTCCAGGTTTCTAAAACCTGCAAGGTCTAGCGTAGCCGGTCGGATGACGCTTCAGGCAGTCCGACTTACAGAATTTGTAGAAAATTATTGGAGAGCTTTATGTTACATCACCGTTTCTTTCTCACTGCAATCGCCGCATCGTTGCTTTCGGTCGCTCCCGCAACCTGGGCCGAAACAGTGCTGGTCGCCGTTGCATCCAATTTCACCAAACCGATGACCGAAATCGCAGAAACTTTTCAACAATCCACCGGCCACAGCGCCAAGTTGTCATTCGGTTCCTCAGGTAAATTCATCGCCCAAATCGAGAACGGTGCGCCATTCGAAGTGTTTATGGCCGCCGACGATAAAGGCCCGATCAAGCTTGAGCAAGAGGGATTGGCGGTGGCCGGCACCGGTTTCACCTACTCGCTGGGAAAATTGGTACTCTGGTCGGCCACGCCGGGTTTAGTTGATGATCAGGGGCAAGTCCTGAATAAAGGCGGTTTCAAGCATATCGCGCTGGCCGATCCGAAACTGGCGCCCTACGGTGCGGCGGCGATTGAAGTATTAAAAAAACAAGGCGTGTTCGACAAACTGCAACCGTTGTTCGTACAAGGGGAAAACATCGCGCAAACCCACCAGTTCATCAGTACCGGCAATGCCGAACTGGGTTTTTTAGCGCTCTCGCAAGTCATCGATAACGGCAAAATTGCTAGCGGTTCAGGCTGGATCATTCCAACGGATCGTTATCAGCCGATCCGTCAGGATGCGATACTGATGAAAACCGGCGCCGAAAACCCGGCCGCACCGGCATTATTGAAATTTTTGAAATCGCCGGAAGCGCTTGCGATTATCAAAAAATACGGTTACGACTTGGCTGAATAGAATCATGTTAAACATCACCGATATTGCCGTTCCACCGCCAACTTTTGCCGGCAATCAATCTCCGGTAGGGCGTGCCGTGCGCGCCTTTAAGTATCTTAAGGCGCGCACGGCACGCCCTACAACAGCAAACATTTCCTCGAGTTCCCAAGCTGGAACGCGGAAACGAACAAAATAACCACCGGAGCGCTTTTATGCTAACCCCTTCCGATTTCGACGCATTGTTTTTAACATTCAAAGTCGCCACTATCGCGACCGTATTGATGCTGCTGCTCGGCACGCCGCTAGCCTGGTGGCTGGCCCGAACACGCTCCGCCTGGAAAGGCATTATCAATGCCGTCGTCGCGCTGCCGCTGGTGCTGCCGCCGACCGTATTGGGCTTTTATTTGCTGGTGCTGATGGGACCGGCCGGAGCCGTCGGGAAATTCACTACTTGGCTGGGTTTGGGCACATTGCCGTTTACTTTTTCCGGCCTGGTCATCGCGTCGGTGCTGTATTCGTTACCGTTTGTCGTACAACCGTTGCAAGCCTCATTCACCGCCATCGGCGAACAGCCTTTGGAAGCCGCTGCAACTTTGCGTGCGAGTCCGTTGGATACTTTTTTTAGCGTGGTCATGCCGCTGGCGAAACCCGGCTTTTTGACCGCGGCTATTTTAGGTTTTGCGCATACGGTCGGGGAATTCGGCGTGGTGCTGATGGTCGGCGGCAATATTCCCGACAAGACCCGCGTGGTGTCCGTGCAAATCTACAATCATGTCGAAGCGCTGGAATACACAGAAGCGCACTGGCTGGCCGGTGGTTTGCTGTTGTTCTCGTTCAGCGTGCTGCTGGTGCTGTACACCGCGCTGAAAACACAGCCCGTCGCACATCCGCTTAAATGATTTTTTGTCAATATATAGCCACAGATCAGCACGGATAAGACCAAAGGCACAAGGCGAAAGGCGAAAAAACGAGCGTCGGACACTGCCGCCCTTTGCCTTGCGCCTTGCGCCAATCCGTGGCTGAATAATTAATATGTAAATAACTCAAAATGACAACAATACTAGCCCGCTTCCAACTCGACTACGGCGACTTTAAACTGGACGTCGATTTAAAACTGCCCGGCACCGGCATTACGGTACTGTTCGGCCATTCCGGCTCCGGCAAAACCACGCTGCTACGCTGTATCGCCGGGTTGCAGCATGCACCGCAGGGTAAGCTGGAAATCAACGGCCATGTCTGGCAGGACAGCGAACGCGGCCTGTTCCTGCCGACCCACAAACGGCCTCTGGGCTATGTATTTCAAGAAGCCAACCTGTTTCCGCACTTGACGGTGCGGGATAATCTGCATTATGGATTGAAGCGCATCAAGCAAAATGCGGGCGCGATCAAACTGGAGCAAGCCGTTGAATTATTGGGCATCGCTCACCTAATGGAGCGCATGCCGGAACGTCTGTCCGGCGGCGAACGGCAGCGAGTCGCGATCGCTCGCGCACTAGCGCTTAATCCCGAAGTCCTGCTGATGGACGAACCGCTGGCATCGCTGGATTTCAAGCGTAAACAGGAAATCCTGCCGTTTCTAAGCCGACTGCATCAGCAATTGGACATACCTGTGCTGTACGTCACCCACTCCCAGCAGGAAGTTGCGCAACTGGCCGATACGCTGGTGATCATGGAAGACGGATTGGCATTGGCATCGGGGCCGTTATCGGAAACGCAAAGCCGTCTCGACGTGCCGCTGGCGCAAGATCGGGAGGCGGCAATCGTTTGGCAAGTAACGGTCGCCGAACACGAAGCCGACTATCATCTGACCCGCGTCGCTTTTGCCGGTGGCTCACTCAGCATACCGGCTGTCGATGCCGAGATCGGCACACCGTTACGGGTACAGATTTATGCCCGTGATGTCAGCATCGCGCTTGAAACGCCGACTGCGACCAGCATCCTGAATGTGCTGCCCGCGACCGTCACCGGCATCGCCGATGGCCGAGAAGGCCAAACTGTGGTGCAAATGCGGATTGGCAATCAGTCGCTGCTGGCGCACATCACCCGCAAATCGGCACTGATGCTGGATTTGCAAATCGGCATGGCGGTTTATGTGCAGATCAAGGGGACATCGATACTGAATTGAGGGAGATGTAATTTTCACCATGAAGGTACGAAGAAAGTACAACACTTCGTGCTCTTCGTGGTGTTTTTATATGATTTACATAAGATATAGAATTAACCAACTCAGGAAACTCATCATGAAAGCAAGTGCACGTAATCAATTTATCGGTACCGTCAGCAAAGTGCTTGTCGGCGCAGTGAATGCAGAAGTCCATATCGGCTTGAAAGGCGGAGAAACGATCGTCGCCTCCATTACCAAGGATTCCGTCGAAACGCTGGGACTCAAAACCGGGATGGAAGTGGTGGCGCTAGTCAAGGCTCCGCAAATCATCGTTATCACCGATTTCGGCGGCTACCGGCTTTCGGCGCGCAATCAGCTGCAAGGTACAGTAACTCAGGTTAAACCGGGGGCCATTAACGCCGAAGTCGATATCGAATTAAAAGGCGGCGAGCAGATTGCCGCCACGGTAACTAACGACAGCATCGAAGCTTTGGGCCTTCGCAAAGGCCAGCCGGCCACTGCGGTGTTTAAGGCCGGAGTGGTAATGTTGGCGGTTGCAGATTGAATCGGCTAGCCACAAGCCGAACCGGGTATCGATACGACTCAACATATTTGCCAGAACACCGGATTAATCCGCTCACCTGTTACTCGCCAAGCCCGAAGCGTCCTGTACTGTTGAAGATGGCTCATTATCAGGCTCTAACCCAACATTTCCAGTAAATTTCTGGCTCCGGCGAACTCAGTGGAACCTTAACAACGCATGAAAACCAGGAAACATACAACCCGGTCTTTGCCGATTAAGTGAGCAGAGCACGTCTTAAAAAATAGCGATATACAAAAAACTCAGAATTGGTAAAATCCGATTGTCTAAACTTTTGGATATCGATACCCCATCATGGATTTCGTTAAGGTTGAAAATACGCAAAAAACCCATCTAACTATCTATATTCTTGAATATGTCCTTTTTTAAAAACGAACAAACGTCAAGTTTATGGTCTTGCAGGAGTGATTCTATGTGCCAAGCTAATCATCATATTACATTCGATTTCGGCGAGCAGAAATTCCCAACAGGAATGCACATCTGCCACTTGTACACTAATGAAAACGAGCGGCAGAGCACAATTGCCAAATTCATGCGAAGTGGGCTGTTAGCCGGTGAAAAGGTCGGCTACCTTGCTGATGCCATGCCTTCTGTGAATGATATGGATGCGTATCTCTCCCAACTGGGGATTGTTCATGGAAGCCCAGTTACATCAAAACAATTGGTTTTGGACCAGGCTGAGTCCGTCTATTGCCCCGACGGCACTTTCATCCCGGAACGCATGCTTGATTATTGGCGTTCCTTTAGCGATCAAGCCCAAAGCGAAAGCTTTGCGGGAGCGCGTGTGACCGGAGATACCAACTGGCTGTGCAAAGGCATGCCCGGCATTGAACGCTGGATTGAATACGAAACCATGATTAACAGCATGGCGAAAGAGGTTTCCATTAACGGTGTTATGTGCCAATATGACGTCAGCAAATTGGATGGCGCCATGCTTTTCGATGTATTGAGTGTTCACCCGATGATGATCGTGGCCGGTCAAGTTGTGCATAATCCTTATTTTTCAGCGCCTGATAAACCCGCCCCCTCACAAGAATAACTATGCCGATTATACCAGTGCCTTTTAGCATGTATTTGTTGATCTCTGATTCTGATGGCCGTTCAATGTAAAGCCGAGGTTCTTGGCAAATTATTCGTTATTCCCGGGACCTTGTCTGCTCTTCCGGACCACCAGACCATTGTCGACTTTGTTACTACAGCGCTCAACCGGATAGTGCCCGGCATTACTTCGGTCTCTTTCTGTTTGGAAGGCACGGTCGGCAGCACCTTTCCAAATACTATTCCCGATTGCTCGGGCTGTGCCACCAGATGGGACGAGGAGTCGCCCGAGGCTCCCGGATTCTGTGCACACGATCAAGTCAACACATACCGTCTGCCGCTACGCACCGCGTCAAAACTATACGGTTTTCTAAGCTACTCGGTTGTGAACCTTAAAGAATTTTTGCCTTACAAGCCCTATATCGCGAACCTTGCCAATATCGTGGCAACGGAACTGGAAAGACGTTTGTTGGAACTGACAAGACAAACAGTCCGGAGTCAGCTTCACCAGGTGTTGCAGGAACTCGAATCCGAGGTCGCCGAACGTACGGCCGAGCTGGCTCGGCGCAATGCCGAACTTGAGCAGGAAATTCAGTATCGCAATAGTTTGGCAAAAGCGTTGCAACTCAGTGAGGAGCGTTACCGATCTTTGACTATTGCCACCACCCAGATCGTATGGACCACCGATCCTGTCGGTGAAGTGGTCGAGGACATGCCCAGCTGGCGCGCATTTACAGGCCAATCCAAAGAGGCGATTAAAGGCCACGGATGGATTAACGCCCTGCATCCGGAAGACCGTTCAAGGGTTATGGCAAGTTGGCAGCAGGCCGTGGCGGCAGGCTCTATCTTTGACGTAGAGTATCGACTGCATCGCCATGATGGGCAATATCGCCATGTTGCTGATCGTGGAGTACCGGTATTGAAAGCGGATGGCATGATTCGGGAGTGGGTCGGCACCTGCACGGACATTACTGAACGCAAACTGGCTGAAGATGCGCTGCAAAAGTCTCATGAAGAACTGGAAATCCGTGTACAGGAGAGAACGTCGGAGCTGGCGCAAATTAACGAGATATTAAGCAGCGAAATTGCCGAAAGAAAACGCATGGAGCAGGCATTGCGCGAGAACGATCGCCACAAGGACGAATTCCTGGCCATGCTCGCCCACGAACTGCGCAATCCGCTCGCTCCCATTCTTCATGCCTTGCATATATTAAAGAAGCATGACCGTTTGGACCCTACCGTGGTCTGGGGGCATAACTTGATTGAACGGCAAATCAATCATACCTCACGGCTGCTTGACGATTTGCTCGATGTCGCGCGCATCATCCAGGGCAAGATCCGGTTAAAAATGGATCATTGCGATTTAACCCAGATTATCATGCACGCCGTAGAAGACTGCCGGCCTTTGATTGAAGCTCGAAGGCACCGCCTCGTCCTTTCGGTGCCGGATGAACCTCAATGGCTTAACGGCGATGCGACTAGATTGGAACAGATCATTACCAATCTGCTGAACAATGCCGCCAAATATACCAACGAAGGCGGAATAATTACGCTGAGCGTGATAACAGAGGGCGATTATGTACTGGTACGCATAGCAGACACTGGCGTCGGCATCTCTCCGGACCTGCTGGCGCATGTTTTTGATCTTTTTACCCAGGCCGATCGCTCTCTGGCTCATTCTCAGGGCGGCCTGGGGCTTGGACTGACATTGGTGCGCCAACTGGTCGAGAAACACGACGGCACGGTTACGGCCTCAAGCGACGGCATCGGCCAAGGCAGCACATTTACGGTACAGCTGCCGCTCTTGCCGGTCTCTCAATCTGCCGCCAAACCCATCCATGAATTGCCTGATTCCCCTGCTCCCTTATTGTCCGCGCTTCGCATCATGGTCGTCGATGACTATGTCGATGCCGCTGAAAGCCTGTCGATGCTGCTGCAAATGGAAGGGCATGAAGTCCGGATGGCCCACTGCGGCCTGCAAGCAATCGAACTGGCGCAAGAGTTCCGGCCGCAGGTTGCCTTGCTCGACATCGGTCTTCCCGGCCTTAGCGGCTATGAACTTGCCAACCGGTTGCGCGCGTTACCGGAGACTCAGGAGGCGGTACTGATCGCCGTGACCGGCTACGGACAGAGCGAAGACCGCAGCCGATCACAAATGGCGGGATTCGACCATCATTTACTCAAACCGGTAAACTTCGTGACCTTATCGGAGTTACTGGCTTCGGCGAGACGGATTACACATCCCGTCACCGTCCCCTCGTAAGCTCTCTCGGCCGAAATACTCGGCGTCCGGTTTAAATACTATTGTTGACCCAGCGGACAATATCCGCCGTACTCATGGCACCGGACATGCGAGCTGTCTCGCGACCGGATTTGAAGACTACCAGCGTCGGAATGCTGCGAATATTAAACTGAGCGGCAATGCCCTGCTCCTGTTCAGTATTGAGTTTGGCCAGGCGTACCTGCGGTTCAAGCGCAGCCGCCGCTTGAGCATAAGCCGGCGCCATCATCTTGCATGGCCCGCACCAGGACGCCCAGAAGTCGACAACAACAGGAATGTCATTTCGTGTAATGTGCTGTTGAAAATTCTGACCGGTTAATTCCAGCGGATGCCCGGTAAACACTGACTCTTTACATTGGCCGCAACGGGGATGTTGGCTCAAGCGATCGGATGCCATGCGGTTTACCGCATGGCAATGAGGACAAACAATATGCAGGGTACTCATAGGGGTGGCCTTCTTGTTGAGGTTTAATTATCGAAGATATGAGGCCATAACGTCTAAAACTCAACTTTTAAATCAATCCGATCCTTATATTACCCGCTGAATCCTGCCAAAAACCGGCTGAATTCTTCAGCCAACTGCGGCATCACGCTTAACATCCGGTGATCGGTATCGTATAAATTCAAACGCACTCGATATTTTTGGCAAAACCGCCAGGCATTTTCCGGCGGCACAATATCGTCCTGCCAGCCATGAAATATCCGAATATCCTCAGCCGTTGGCTTAAACTCCGTGCGCCGGTAGCCGGGCAGATAAAACGCAGGCGCCAATAAAAAAAGCCCTTGCGGTTTAATAGCTTCCGAGGCTGCTGTTGCGACGTACCCGCCCATGCTGGAGCCGATTAATACCAATTCATCGTAGCCGGATAAATCCATCGCCAGCAGTTGTTCGACCCGTTTATCAGGGTCAGAATGTGCCTGGTAATCCGGACTTTCAAAAGCATAGCCGTAGCGCTTGGCAACCTCGGCAAATTGAAAAGTCTTTTCGCCCCAAGGTATGCTGTCTTTGCCGTGATTGTAAATAACCAGCTTTTTCATATCGTTAACCTTCCTGATTAATTAATTGTTCGCGAATGGTATTACAATCAGCCATTCTTGTTAAAAATTCTACAAACCATGTTTACTAAAAAAACATTCAAGCCCGCCTGGTGGCTAAGCAATAGACATTTACAGACTATTTATCCGGCCTTATTAAGGCACGCGCCTGATCCGCCTGATTATCGCCGCGAACGATTAACAACTCCCGATGATGATTTTATTGATGTCGATTATTGCGGGACCGGCAACCAGCCACTGATTATTCTGATACACGGTTTAACCGGCAGTTCGCAGTCGGATTATATTAAAGGCCTGCAAAGTGCTTTACTCAAACAGGGATTTCGCAGTGCCGCGCTTAATTTCCGAGGCTGTAGCGGCCAATCCAATAACAAGGCGCGGAGTTATCACTCGGGCGAAACCGAAGATATTCATTTTCTTTACCAAACCCTGCGTCAGCGAGAATCCGAAACGCCTCTAGGTGCAGTGGGTTTTTCATTGGGCGGCAATGTGCTGTTAAAGTGGCTGGGCGAACAAGGCGATCGAGTGAATCTGTTTGCCGCTGTCGCCGTTTCCGTACCTTTGGTGTTGGGACTCTGCGCGACCAAACTGGATAAGGGTTTTGCAAAGTGCTATCGCGGTCGATTGCTGAAAGAGTTAAAAGTTTATATGCACAATAAACTGCGGCATCTGGAACACATAGATCAATCTCAAGAAGCTCATAAAATCAAGGCACTGGGCGATTTATCGACAATCAATTCATTTTGGCAATACGATGATCGGGTCGTAGCCAAGTTGCATGGCTTTAACGATGTGCATGACTATTACCGGCGTTCCAGTTCCAGGCAATATCTCAAATCTATCTCGGTACCCACGTTATTGATCCAGGCGGTTGACGATCCGTTCATGACCAAAGAAGTGCTGCCCGACCTGGATGAAATATCGCCCCATGTCTATTTGGAGTTGACCCGACACGGCGGTCATGTCGGCTTCATCTCGGGATCGATCCCTTTTAAACCGGAGTATTGGCTGGAACAGAGGATACCGGAATTTTTACGGAATGCATTGTTATCTGCTAAAGCTTCATGATGAATAGACGGATTTAACTTGGGTAGGGTACGCATCGCGTGCGAGACTGTGAAAGTATTATCCAAATCAAGCAGAAAGATAATTAACCACAGAGAACACGAAGGACACGGAGAAAAATAACCGTATTGATTCAATGTGTTAAAAACTCCGCGTTCTCCGTGTCCTCCGTGGTGAATCTCTTAAAACGAATTCTTTCACAGTCTCGTGCCATTTCCAATCATCTCGCCACACTCGATCAAGGTACGCAATGCGTACGAGACTGTGAAAGTATTATCTACATCAGACTGAAAAAATTATTTACCACAGAGAACACGAACGACTGCAGGGATGCAGGAGGTAGAGCAACGCAGGAGCAGTTGCCGAGGACACGAAGAAAATAATCCTGTTAATTCATGGCATTAAAAACTTCGTGCTCTTCGTGTCCTTCGTGGTGAATGCTTTGATTTTGTTCTAACACGAATACTTTCACAGTCTCGTACCCTACCCTATTTCAAAGAGATTCAAGTTATCGTCTATCGATAGCCTCAAGACAAGCAATCATCGTATGACGGGTTATAAACAACGTCATTGCGATCGGATAAAGCGTGTAATGCCGGGTAATCAGCAGACTAATCAATACAAACGCCACAGTCGCACTGAGGCTGATGCGGTTGATTTTTTCCAAATAACGCAATTGCCGGATAGTTTCCTGATCGAAATCCTCACTCTTGTTGATCAAAGTTAGCGTCACGATCGAGGTTAACAGTGCGTAATAGAGCGGAAAGAAAAAGAACATTGGCGCATCGTTATCGAACTGCGACGCCCAGTAGGCGTACCAGGTAAACAGGCAACCGGTCGTAAAGCCGTCGTGCCAAATCATAGTAGGAACTTTTTTCAGGTAGCCGGCCAGCAGACTGACAGCCATCACCGCCAAGCTGATACCTAAAGCCACGGGAGTGGCCAGTAGCGGTAAAAACTCGCTTTGGTACTGAACCAAAGCGGCCAACAATATGCTGCAAAGAATAAATCCAATCATGATTAAATACGCCTGAGTTTTCTCAGACTATAACATTGCGGACGCAGCAACAGAAGCCCGAAAAAACCTATCCAGGCTTCCGATTTGCGTAACTCCGGCAAAGATTGCTAAAGCGAATTCCTTGAGCGGCTTTTCATTTACTCACTGTTCTAATCTTCAGCCAAATTGACCCATACACGCATGACCTCCGCTACGCTCCATGCCTGAGCGATACAGCCGCGCGGAGTAAACAGGCTTTCAGCATCAAAAATTTCACTCATATTGCCGATACAGGCTTCATGCAAATGCCTCTCCAATAATTGCTCGAGGTATTCGCGCGCACCTTTACGCTGTTCCGGATGAACGCGCGACCACGCATCGATGTAAGGCCCTATCAGCCAGGGCCAGACGGTGCCTTGATGATAAGCGGCATCGCGGGTGCGCAGGTCGCCGTGGTAATCTTTTTTATAATCGGGATGATCCGGCGACAAGGTACGCAAACCCACGGGCGTCAACAGGCGATCTTTGACAACCTGAAGCACGGGTTGCCAATACTGCCGATCCAAGACCGGGTGAGGTAGCGATATAGCAAATAACTGATTGGGCCGACACGCCGGATCGTTTTTACCATTTTCACCGTCGACCACATCGTACAGATAACCTGCCTGCGCATTCCAGAACCGTTGATTAAAGCTAAGCCGGGTGGCATCGGCGAGCTTTGCAATCTCGCTGGCGCGCGCGATTTGGCTTTCTTCTTTCATCCATTTTTCCATAACACGCAAGGCGTTATACCACAAGGCATTGATTTCAACCGCTTTGCCGCGGCGCGGAGTGACCACCCAATCATCCATCCGGGCGTCCATCCAGGTCAGCGCGTAACGGGGATCGCCCTGTACGAGCAGGCTATCGGCGGGATCGCAATGAATGCCGAATCGGGTGCCCTGAAGGTGGTGATCGATGATATCCAGCAGCTTGTTCAGCAACTCCTTGAATATGTCCGTGTCGCCGGTAATCTCCATGTAACGGTCCAGCGCATGAAAAAACCACAAAGTGGCATCGGCAGTGTAATACACACCCTCACTTTCACCTTCCGGAAACATGTTGGGAATGAGGCCGTCGCGAAGGTGATAGGCAAAGGTGCGCAAAATATGCCCCGCCTCGACATGCCGTCCGGCTAATAGTGTTAGGCCTTCCAGGCTGATCATCGTGTCCCGTCCCCAATCGGTGAACCAATGGTAACCGGCAATGACGGTTCGCACATCGCCGCCGGATGCACGGATCCTGGTAATTTCGACAACCCGCTTGGTCGGCGCGACAATAAACTGGTCGGCCGCCAGCACTAACTGCTTTGCCAGACCTTGCTGCAATTCCGGTGCGGCGATTGCAAGTAAACGTTGACGCCGCTCCATTTCTGCCATAAATACCTCTTGAGGAGACAGTGCCAGAATGCTGTCCCAATTTTCAGCAGAGGCGATAAAAGTCACATCCTTGCCTTCAACAAGGTCAACGCGGAAATAGCCCGGACTCCACAGGTCGCCCTGTGCGCCATAGCCTCTTTGTTGCTCTATGCGGTAGAGAATATCGGTAAAGCGTTTGGGTTCAATGGTAAACGCCGAACTGTCGCCATCCATGTAAAGGCGCAAAGGCGGAATCGAAACCCCATGAATCTCCAATCGTCCGACGGAAGATGCTTGAAGGTCATAGCAATCTGCAGGCAGCCCCTGATCCAAAGCGGCATTATGAGGACGGAAATGAACGGCTACACGAATCTTAAGCCGCACCGGGCCAGTCCCTGAAAGCAAACGATAGCCTATGTGAACCGTATTGCTCATGTAGGGCATCAGTATCCATTTTTCAATGACATGGCCTGCCAGTTCATAACGCCATACCGGCATTCCGCAGTCCACACGAAATTCGCGCAGGCTGGACATACCATACAGTTCCATATCCTTGCTCGCCCATTCGATGCCGCCGATTTTTTGTATGCTGCCGTCAGGAAACCGAACCAGCTCACTCAGCTGGTTAAGCATCACGTAGCGCCCCAAAGGATCAGGATGCGCAACGGTTAAAAAACTGTGGAAACGACGAGTAGGCACACCTGCGATCGTTCCGGTCGCATAGCTGCCGAGACCATTGGTGACTAACCATTCGTTTTTTATTAACGCTTCCTGTTCATTGGGATCACCAGTCCATTGGGTTCGGATAACAATATCATTGTTCATGATTAACGGTACCTTTTGGTTGGTTAACAGGATTTAGTACGACAGCAGATTCGCCTTGGATATACCAATTGCCATTTATGGGCCAGGGCGGCATGCCCAAACCGCCGTATTGGGGATCTTCGCTGAACCACATGGTATTCCAAGCACAACTCTCAGGCGGCGCCAACAGCGGTTCAGGTGCCGGAATCAGATGAAGATCACGGCTGAGGTTAACCACCAAAAGACGGTCGTCTCCCGGATTTTTCCCGAAAAAACGTATCACCAGCGCATCCGGGCTTAACACGGCTCCATCAATGCGATTACTTTGCTGACTGGCCTGGAACACCGGATCGTTTCGGCGCAGGCTTAACAAATCGCGGTGCAAGGCATATTCTTCCTTATGCTGATAACGGTCATTCAAATTCAGTTTTGAATGCGTAAAGGTTAACGGATCGCCAGGATCCGGCAGCCGGGCCTGCATTTCGGGTGTTGCCAGGGAGCGAAATTGGGCCAGGAAATCGGAACGCCCTCGCGCCACCAGATAGGCAATTTCCTCTTTATGATCGGCAAAATAAAAGAACGGGCTGGTGGCGGCAAACTCCTGTCCTTGAAATAACATAGGCGTCTGCGGAGCCAATAAGAACAAGGCTGTCACAGCCCGGTAACGGTTAGGGCTGGTCAATAAGTGGATACGTTTGCCGCTGCCGGAATTGGCTAATTGATCGTGATTTTGGATGAAATTGACATACTTGACCGGGGCCATATCCAGCGACAAGGTGCCGCGCGTTTTATTTTGCCAGGAGTACCATTGGCCTTGATATAAAAAGCCCCGCTTCAATGTAGAGACAAATTCCTGGGCGGTACCTCGGTAATCGCTATAGTATGCATCTGCGCGCCCAGTCATTGCTACCATGGCGGTATGATGGAAATCGTCGTTCCATAATGCATCAATGCCGTAACCTCCACTTTCGGGAGGCAAGAACAGTTTTGCATCTTGCGGCTCATTCTCGCCGATAATTAAGACTTTGCGCGGAACCCCTGCACTACGCGCAACCCGCACCACGGCGGCAATGATATGTTCAGGGGAACTGTCGAAAATCTGCTGGGTTGCATCGATACGCAGGCCGTCAAGATGAAACTCTTTAATCCAATACTCGGCATTGGCCAGTACATATTCGCGCACTGGATCGGAGTTCGGCCCGTCAAAATTCAGGGCATCGCCCCAGTCGCACTCATAACGGGTAGAAAAGTAATTGCGTGAGAATTTCCCAATGTAATTACCATCCGGACCGAAATGATTGAATACCACGTCCAAAATAACACCCAGACCCACGGCATGTGCCTGGTTAACAAATTGCCGAAATTCGTCCGGTGTTCCGTAAAGCCGCGTCGGTGCAAACAAATTAACACCGTCATAACCCCAGCCAAAGCGTCCGGGGAAATCGGCTACCGGCATGATTTCCAAAACAGTCACCCCCAAGGCAGCCAACTCAGGCAATTCTTTAGCTGCCGCGGCCCAATTGCCTTCATGGGTAAAAGTGCCGATATGCATTTCATAGATGACCTGCCCTTGGGCTTCAAGCCCCGGCCAAGCAGCATCCGTCCATTTAAAAGTTGAACAATCGATTATTTGCGAGGCCCCGTGTGGACCTTGGGGTTGAAAACGCGAGGCAGGATCAGGATAGGGTTGCGGATCATCGTCCAGCAGATAGCGGTACAAGGTTCCTACGCCGACTTCCGGCAAGAGCGCCGAAAAATAACCGTTTCCTTCCGCTTGCAATTCAACTGTGTTCGACGGGTGAGTTGAGTCAATGTCCTCGCCTTGAGAATTCATTACCAGTTTCACTGCTTTTCTCTCTGGCGCCCAGACACGAAAATGCATGCCTTTTTCGAGCCGTTCTGCTCCAACTGGAAAACGACGACCGTTGACTATTTCAATAGTTGCTTGCTCGTTCATGATCATTGTTCCAAGTTAGTCACTAAAAGCTCAAAATCAAAATATTGCTATTTCAATTTTTTACTACAGCTTGAAAACTCAAAAAGCCAATCAACCTGATGATAAACAAATAAAGCTTGGATCTAAGCTAACACAATATTAGCCGTCTTTAAATTATATTAACCTTAAATTGAGCATATCAATCCTACCCTCTTTGAATGATCGAGATTTGGCAAAAAGCGGGGATCACACAATAAAGTTTTGCCAAATTCCAGCGACGACTGTATCTGAAAATGATTTAAAACTGACATCGCATAACCAGATGTTTATCCAATTATGGTGACAACAAGAATACTCAATTAAAAGCTTCAACAACTGGTATGAGGGCGGAGCGATAAAAATCGAGTCATGGCAGGCTGGGTACTTGTCTCGGCAAGGCTTAAGGCAGCGGTTTCTTAAATTGGCCGTAAGAGACATCGACCAAGAACAAATGTTCATTGATTGTCCAGGCCGTGTATTGGATTTTGCACTGACCTAAGCGCCAGAATATCTCGTTTTATAAGCAATACGCTTGTATGGGATTACATAAGGCGATGTCATAATGCCGTCATGTTGTTACGTTAGTATAAATCTATAGACCATGAGTATTAGCCTATAGACAAAATGATAGACATGAGGTGGATCATGCTGAGGCAACTGACAAATGACGCTTGGCGCTTGTATTTAGAAATCCTGAGACTTAACCAGTCCACGCCTTACTTTCTAATAAGTAACATAAATAAGCAGTACAAATTAGCAGAGCGGGCCTATCGCAGATATGAACGGCGAAAGGATGCTTGGGAGCGTTCCGGTTTTGCTTGAATCATTTGTCATGGATACAGTAATTCCTGAGCAGCGCAGTCCTATTGCTTCGATAAATTAACTCAGTATCAAGCTATTTTGTATTGCCTAGCAGGATATGTGCCTAATTGGTGCATCAGCATAAGTAATGGCACTTATATCTTATTGCAGACGCACGGCATAAAATATGCTTACTAACTCGAAGTAAACCGCTAAGTCCGGCTGCACAAGGCACAACTTGGTGGTTAGAGAGCTCAAAATCCGATAATGAGTCTGAACTTTTGCTCTGATTGTCGTATAACTTACATCAAACTAAAGAATAAATTATGTTGAGAAATTTTAAAATATCACTAGCGTCTTATATCAAAGCTTTCCGTCAAGCAAAGCCTTCTTCAGTAATGCCTGGATGGACAAAACCAGCCCAACCTTTGAAGGGATATTATTATCATTCCCCGGGAATTATAAAAATCAGTCCAAATATTTTAAGTTATAAGACAAGAGTCGAGTAGCCTCGGAAGGCAGTTGCGGTTGTCTACGGGTAGCTAATCCTTCGTTGAGTTTTTACTTGAATTTAGCTGATTAAATCTTACTGCCGGATAACACATTGGCATTGTGTTGCTTGAATATAAAACCTCGTACGCGATACCTTTTAACCAATGCAGATTCGTTTCCAAGGTCGAACTTTAATCTCATATTTGCATATATTTCAGATTAAATTTTCTTTAAGCAACTGTATTTAATAATGAATTACGCTTCACTACTTATTAACTCATCCTCCATTACGGACTACACTTTTATCCGCATAAGACAAAACCTGTCGAGTGCGCCCAGAAATAAAGTCATGCCAAGAAAATATTCCCGGCATAAGATTTGATTCTGGTGACAATAATCTCTGCTTTTGGTCAATCAGTGATAGATGATTTCAGACGCGTTTATATTGAAATGGCAGTTCTTCAGGGCCATTAACCAGTCACTCTCTTATAGAAGCCCATAAAGGAACTTTAATTTTCAATAACGAACTCGGAAAAGGCAGAACGAGTCGTTTTAATCTACCGATTGAGATCGGCAGAGAAAAATGAGTGTTAACAACCTAGTCAGTCATACTGAAACGACGCAATGAAGTGACGTATTGGTATGAATATCGACTTCACTCAGCGAGGTTCAGTTATGCCAGCTAAATATAAAGTCAATTTGACCGATGAGGAAAAGCTTCAGTTAGAAGCCGTGGTTCATAAAGGTAAAAGCGCGGCTCGTAGCCAAACGCGAGCTCGCATTCTGTTAAAAGCCGCCGCCGGTGTTCACGATAAAGACATTACCGAGGCACTGGACGTATCTTTTTCAATGGTGGCAAAAACCCGGCAACGTTGCGCGGAAGAAGGCCCGAAAGCGGCCCTGAAAGATCGTGATCGTCCCGGACAAACCCCCAAGTTAACGGAAGAACAAGTCGCCCATATCATTGCTATCGCTTGCAGTGAGGCACCGGAAGGACACGCACACTGGACATTGAGGCTGTTGGCGAGCAAAGTGGTAGAACTGGACTATGCTCCTTCATGCAGTCATGAAATGATCCGTCAGCTTTTAAGAAAACACTCTGAAACCCTGGCTGAGGCTGGAATGTTGTATTCCCGAAACCAGTATGGAGTTCGTGCCATCTATAGACGTACTTGATCTTTACGAAGAACTCTAAAATCCGGCAGTTCAATGCCGAAGTACGCATAACATTGCTGTCGACCGAAGAACGCGACAGGGCCAGAAATGGCCCTGTCTGTTCGAAAATAGCCGGTAAATTTTAAGGCTTCGGCCCAACCAACTAGACAGCGTAATCCAATAAACTGATGCTAACCCAGACAAAACCTATCGTGGTAATAACAAAGCTGAGCGCTGAATAAACTCTCCAGATGGTTTTTTCCCAAAAAGCCGGATCGAATGCAGCAATAACAAATACGCAAGGATTACTAATGCCGCCGATCACCACCAGCCAGCAAGCCGTAACCGATAGCGGCACTTTAACGGCATAAAATCCCAGGCAGAATAAAGCCATTAACGCAAAGTCGATATGCGCCCTGATTAGGGTTTTATAGTCCGGAAGGAATTCGCCATCAATGCCTTTGATAGGAAACCACCGTGCAAAAGTCATCAGCCACGCCGAAGCCAACACGGCAAAAATCATCAGCACCGCACCAATTAATAATATTTCCATTGAATTATCTCGTTTTACTATTGTTATAAATATATACAGACCGATCGGTATATTGACAATAAAGTATACCGACCGGTATAGTGACAATCAACTTTTTTTCTATTGCCCTACCCTATGTCATTAACTCTGCAAGAAAAAATTCTGCAAGCCGCATCAGAGCTGTTTTATAGCCAAGGCATCAGAGCAACCGGCGTCGATGCGATTGTCAAAACGGCAAATACCACTAAGATGAGCCTGTATAAATACTTCCTGTCCAAGGACGACTTGGTGCTTGCCTTCTTGCGCAAACGCGACGAGGATTTCCGGTTGTGGTTTGTCGATCAGGTGAATGGTAAAGCTGATACGCCCAAGGCTAAGCTACTGGCGGTTTTTGACGTAATTGGCGAATGGATGGCGATTCCCGAATTTCGCGGCTGCGCGTTTATTAATGCGGCAGCCGAATTCCCGATTGAAGGCAACCCTATGCACCAGGTGTCTGCCGAGTTTTATGACCATTTTAGAAATTATATTGCCGATCTGGCCGAACAATCCGGCTCGAAATCACCGAAAATTCTGGCGCAGCAATTAAGCCTGCTGATCGAAGGCGCGATCGTTTCGGAGCAGATGAAGCGTCATTCAGGCTCCGCTGAGCAAGCCAAGCAGGCTGCAATCATTCTTATCGAGAGTAGCTTAAGTAATATTTCCAATACATCTTCATCAACCAATCACTCCGGAGCAAAGCAATGAGCGAATTTTTCCATGAAGGCAGCCGACAGCTGCAAGACCGTTTCGAGACCCGGCCGATGGCCGATCGTCTGGTCGAAGCGATAGTCAACAATCAGATCAGTCCGGAAGACAAAGCGTTTATCGAAGAACAGAATATGTTTTTCTTCGCGACCGTCGATCGCGAAGGACGCCCGAGCTGCTCCTACAAAGGCGGCAGCGTCGGCTTGGTCAAGGTTATCGACGAACAGACCCTGGCTTTTCCGCTTTACGATGGCAGCGGTATGTATTTGTCAGCCGGCAATGTACTGGTTAACGAGCATGTCAGCCTGTTGTTCGTCGATTTTCAGCGGCAAGCCCGTCTGCGCTTTAACGGCGGCGCTTTCATACAGGATAATGATCCTTTGCAAGATCACTGGCCCGAAGCGGAGTTGGTGTTGCGGGTAAAAGTACGTGAAATGTTCCCCAACTGTCCGCGTTATATCCATAAAATGACATTGGTTGAAGAATCGGCGTTTGTTCCGAAACAGCACTGCGAGACGCCCGTACCGGCTTGGAAAAGACTGGAAGCCGTCGCAGACGTATTGCCGCCTCGCGACGCGCATCTGGCCGGTAACGAACAGGATGCCGCCGCAGCATTGAACCGCAGCTAGAATCGCACGATCATTTATTGTCCTGTAAACGTAGGGCGTGCCATGCGCGCCTTAAGTTTTAAGGCGCGCATGGCACGCCCTACAACTGTTTTAATCTTGATGCACTACATCTGGCGATGCATTCTGGCCATTTCCAGGTTCTCTTCGGCAGCTTTTTCATAGGCATCAACCAGTCTTTGGCAATGCGCTTTGAGATCCTGCGCCTGTCTGCCGTATTTATAGCTTTTTGCCTGATAGTGGTTAAGAAGTTCCGCGTGTTCCCTGGCTTTCTCCTGCATGTCTTTCGCCGCTTCTTCATAATGTTTCGCCAGCGCCTCATGATCGTCTTTGGTTTCTGCTCTTTGTACGGCCAGGTCCATATTCATCGGATGCGGGTCCATTTCGGCACAAGAGCTTACTAAACCAAGACCTAAAAACAGGGGAATCAGCAGCTTTGTTTTCATGAGTTTTCTCCGGAAAAAGTCAGAATGACATTGTTGTTGCAGATTACAGGCAGGATAGAGAATCCAACTTATCCAATCAATAAGCGCTGTTACCTATTAGGCGGGCGCTCTATTAGACTGAATACCTTAGAATGGCAAATCCCAGATGGTTTAAAACTCGTGAGTTGCACGCTACAAGCTTGACTTATTAACGGCAAGGCCGGACTGTAGATGACTGTGGAAATACCAGGCAGTTCATCTAGGGTCGGCATGATGCCTTCCGGCAGTCGGCCTATAACGTAATTCAGCTACATTAAGGTGGACAGGTTTTTGCCCACACTTAATTTAGCGTATATGAAGCAGCGTTACATCTGGCGATGCATCTTGGCCATTTCCCAGTTTTCCTCGGCAGCTTTTTCATAATCACTAATCAGCCTTTCACAATGCGCTTTAAAATCCTGCGCCTGTCTGCCGTATTTATAGCTTTTTGACTCATAGTGGCTAAGCAGTTTTTTGTGCTCGTCAGCCTTAAGCTGCATTTCTTCCGCCGCTTTTTCGTAGTGTTTCGCCAGCGCTTCATGATCGGCTTTGGTTTCTGCATTTTGCACGGCTTGAGTCATATCCATCGGGTGCGGATCCATCTCGGCACAAGCGCTCAGCAAACCAAGAGCCAAAAGCATGGTAATCATTAGGTTAGTTTTCATAGTCATTCTCCAGAACAATTTAAAATTTAAAAAAATATTATTTTCAGTTCGTTAGGTTGTTATTGATATTTTTACCTCTTGAAAATTTATGGATTGATAAGCAAACAGAGGCGACAGCCGAATCTGCGTAACTACTCGATAAAGCACAAACAGTGCCATTTATTATCGATCAACAAGTTAGGTATTTTTTATCTTTCGTTTTAGCTTATTTGCACTATAAAAGTGCATAAAGACTTAATGAGCGCACCATTTAAGGATATTTCAATAATGTCTAACGCCGCACCTTTCCTGAAACTGCAAAGCTAAACTGTAAATCACCGGAAAGACCAGCAGACTCAATATCAGCACTGTCAGCATCCCGCCCAATGCAGGAGCTGCAATACGTTGCGTAACGTCGGCGCCGGAGCCGGTAGCCCACATGATCGGAATCAAACCCACGATGTTGGCAAGCGCGGTAATGGCTACAGGCCGCACTCGCAAGGATGTAGCGGCCTCGCTGGCGGCCTTGATTTCAGCAGCGGTCAAAGGCGCTTGTTTTTGCTCCCGCAACTTTTCGATTTCAATATCGATAAAGCTCAGCACCATAACGCCGGTTTCGGCAGCGGTACCGGCAAGCGCGATAAAGCCGACATAGACCGCAACCGACAAATTAAACCCCATCCAGTACACCAGCCAAATGCCGCCAATCAGGCTAAACGGGATGGTCAGCATGACGATGGCCGGTTCGGTGATATTGCGGAATGCACAATACAGCAAGACAAAAATCAGCACTAGCGTGACCGGAACGACCAATCTCAGCCTTTCCGCCGCCCGTTCCATGTATTCGAACTGTCCCGACCAGGACACGGTGTAGCCTGCTGGAATGTTGACTTGTTGGGCCAACCTTTGCTTCGCCAGCGTGACAAAGCCGCCGATATCCGAAGTGTTAATATCGACATAAACCCAGGCATTGGGCCTTGCATCTTCGGTTTTAATCACATCCGTGCCGCGTGTGAATTTAATGTCGGCAACCAGCGTCAACGGTATTTGGCTACCGGTCGGCGTCGGGATTAATACCCGGCGCAATGCCTCCAAATTATCGCGCAAATCGCGAGGATAGCGCAGGTTGACCGGATAGCGCTCCAGCCCTTCAACGGTTTCAGTAATATTCATGCCGCCGATAGCGCTTTGAATAACATCCTGCACATCGCCGGTGGTCAAGCCGTAACGCGCCGCCGCTTCGCGATTAATGTCGAAATCCAGGAAATAGCCGCCGACCACCCGGTCACCGTAGGCCGACAGTGTTTCCGGCAACGTTTTCATGGACTGCTCGATTTGCAACGCCAACGATTGCAAGACGTTCAGGTCAGGTCCGGAAACCTTGATGCCGACCGGCGTTTTGATGCCGGTAGAGAGCATATCGATACGGTTTTTGATCGGCATAGTCCAGCTATTAGCCAAGCCCGGAAAATGAATGGCTTTGTCCATTTCATCCATCAATTGCCGGGTAGTTTTTTCGGGATCGGGCCACTGGTCCTGGGGTTTGAGTTGTACGGTCGTTTCCACCATCATTAACGGTGCTGCGTCGGTTGCCGTTTCCGCCCGGCCGATCTTGCCGAACACCTGCTGCACTTCTGGGAAAGTTTTCAGCATCTTGTCGGTTTGCTGTAACACCTCTTTGGCTTTGGTGATCGATATGCCGGGAAAAGTGGTCGGCATATATAAAATATCGCCTTCATATAAAGGCGGCATGAATTCACTGCCGATTTTGGACAGCGGGTATAGAGTTGATGCCATCAACAGCGCGGCCAATATGACCGTTAATGCTCGCCAGCGCATCGCCAATTTTAGAACCGGCGCGTGGATAAAATGCAAAAAACGGTTGATCGGGTTTTGGTGCTCGGGAATGATTTTGCCGCGGATAAAATAACCCATCAACACCGGCACCAACGTGATCGTTAATATCGCCGCCGCAGCCATCGCGTAGGATTTAGTGAACGCCAGCGGACTGAACAGACGGCCTTCCTGTGCTTCCATCGTGATGATCGGCAGGAATGAAACGGTGATGACCAGCAGCGAAAAAAACAGGCCGGAGCCGACTTCCCGGGAGGCATTGCCTATCGCTTGCCAGCGTTCTTTTGCAGTTAGCTCCACGGAAGCTCCTTCTCCCTCAGGGAGAAGGCTGGGATGAGGGGAGTTAAACAAGCTTTCTTCCTTATTTAATTTTCCCCTCGGCAACTGCTCCCTGCGTTGCTCTACCTCCTGCATCCTTGCAGTCGTCACCCAACCCTCTCCCTCTGGAGAGGGTTTTAAGCCGTCCATGATGCTCTTGCGCTTTTTCTCAGCCGCTTCAGCCAAATGCTTATGGGCATTCTCAACCATCACCACGGCCCCGTCGACCATATCGCCAATCGCCAGCGCGATGCCGCCCAACGACATAATATTGGCATTGATGCCTTGCCATTTCATGACCATAAAAGCCATTAAAACGCCCAGCGGCAAGGTGATAATAATCACCATAGACGAGCGCAAATGCAGCAGAAACAAGGCAACCAACGCACAAACTATAATCAGTTCCTGAATCAGCGCGGAATTGAGCGTGTCCACCGCGCGTTCAATCAAGCTGCCCCGGTCATAAACGGTGACGATCTCCACGCCTTCCGGCAAACCTTTTTTGAGTTCATCCAGTTTTTTCCGCACATCCTGAATCGTTTCTTGGGCATTTTCGCCAAAGCGCATAATCACCACGCCCCCAGCCACCTCGCCTTCGCCATTCAACTCCGCTACGCCTCGGCGCAGTTCGGGTCCAATCTGGATATGCGCGACATCCTGCAAACGTATCGGCGTGCCATTCATATCCACACCGACCGGGATGGTTTTCAGGTCGGCGATGGATTTGATATAGCCCAAGCCCCTGACCATGTATTCGGTTTCGCCCATTTCAAACAGACGGCCGCCGACATCGTTGTTGGATCGTTTGATCGCGTTGATCACGGTAGACAACGGGATTTGATACGCTTGCAGCACATTCGGATCGACTTCGACTTGGTATTGCTTGACGTAGCCGCCCACGGAAGCGACTTCGGACACGCCGGAAACGGTCTGTAGCGGATAGCGCAAATACCAGTCCTGAATCGAACGCAATTGCGCCAGATCGTGCTTGCCGCTTTTATCGACTAGCGCGTATTCGTAAATCCAGCCTACGCCGGTCGCATCGGGACCCAAAGTCGGCGTGACGCCTTGCGGAAGCCGGCCTTTAACGTAGTTCAGATATTCAAGAACACGCGATCTGGCCCAGTACATATCGGTGCCGTCTTCAAAAATCACGTACACAAAAGATAGTCCGAAGAACGAGTAACCGCGCACCACTTTGGCATGAGGCACGGCGAGCATTGCAGTGGTTAACGGATAGGTGATCTGGTTTTCTACCACCTGCGGCGACTGGTCGGCATAATCGGTGAACACGATGACCTGCACATCGGACAAATCCGGTATCGCATCCAGCGGCATGTTTTTAAAAGCCCAAAGCCCGGCCAGAGCCAGGATAATCGCACCGAGCAGCACCATAAAACGGTCTTTCAATGCGCTATTGATAATGAAATCGATCATGACAAACTTCCCTTCAATTCCTTAAGCGCGGAACGGATAACGCGGAAAGAAGAATTGAATAGCAACATGACCAGACAGGATGCGACAACAATATCCGCCCATCCTGATTCAAAGAACCAAACAGCACCTGCTGCAATGAATACAGATAGGTTTGATGCTATATCGTTTCTTGAACATTCCCAGACCGAACTCATGTTGATGTCTTCGTTCCTGTGCTTCCATAAAAGAAACAAACACAGCGAATTTGCAAGCAAACCTGCCAAACTGAAAATACCCATGATTTCGTAAGAAGGCAACGCAGGGATAATAAGCCGTTGAATTATCTGTCCCAAGACCACACAAGCCCCGATGAATATCAACCCGCCCTTAAACAAAGCCACTTTCGCCTTAGCCGCCGCGCCTTGAGAGACGGCGTACAAGCTCAAGCCATAGGTTAACGCGTCGCCAAGATTGTCTAAGCTATCCGAGAGCAGAGCGGTTGAGCGCCCGTAAAACGCCGCTCCCGCAATAACAATGAACATCACAGTATTGACGGCAAGAACCGCTTTAAGCGTTCCGCGCTGTCTTTCGCGCAATTTTTCAATTGCGCAATTATTGTCGCAACACGAAGCCATATTAAAATCCCCTAAATAACTTAACTTGCGACGGAAGCGCATCGCTTCCACGCAAAGTACGAGAACGATACAACAAACTAATCATGTTGATGCGCTCCCTGTTCCATGATCAAGCGGTTCGGCTCCGGCTGCTGCAGCGTGGAAGGCTCCATCATTTTTTCCGTGGCTTCGCGCAACTTCGATTCGGAATCGATCAAAAATTGCGCTGAAGTGACGACTTCTTCACCTTCTTTCAGTCCGTCCAGCACCGCAATCTCGTTATTGGACAATAAGCCCGTGGTAATCTGGCGGGGTTCGAATTTACCCCCACCGCGCACCACAAAGACCTGGTTTTTCGCCCCGGAACGAATCACCGCTTCGGACGGAATCACTAGCGCATCGGCTTGTTTACCGGCATAGATGGTTACTTCGGCGAACAGTTCGGGCTTTAATAATAATTCAGCGTTATCAAATACCAGCCGCACTTTGATGGTCCGGGTTTTGGCTTCGGCATAGGGATAAATGAATGCCAGATGCCCGTTAAAAACGCGCCCCGGAACCCCAGCCAATTGCATTTCAACCGGATCACCCGCTTTGACCCAAGGTAACTCGTATTCGTAAATATCGGCATAAACCCAAACTTTGGATAAATCGGCGATCATGTACAGTTCGGTTTCCGACGTCACATATTGGCCTTCGCGAGCACCTATATTGATCACGATTCCGTCTGTTGGCGAATGAATATGCAGGCCCTTCTTGAGGCTATCGATGTTACTCAAGTCATGCAGTTGGTGCGAAGGGATATCCAACAAATGCAGGCGTTCGCGGGAGCTTTTAACGAGTTCTTCAGCGCCGCGGCGTATGTCTTCAATCGGACTGTCCCGCAATATCTTTAAACCCTCTACCGCCAACAAATACTCCTGTAGGCTGGCGACGTGATGGGGAGAATAAATGCTCAGTAAATCCTCATCCCTCTTGACCCATTGCCCGGTTTTATTGACGCGCAACGTCTCAATCCAACCTTCGGTTTTGGGATGCAAACGCACGATGCGTTCTTCATCATAAGCCACACGGCCGACGGCTCGAACGGTATGGGAAAGTATGCTTCTTTTTGCCGTGGCGGTGCGAACGCCCATGTTTTGCACGGTCACGGCATCGATTCTAACGCTGCCCTTCGGTTCATCCGTTCTCTCATAACCGTTTTTATAAACCGGGATATAATCCATGCCCATCGAATCTTTGGCCGGGACGGGCGAGGTTACCTCTGGATTCATCGGATGACGGTAAAACAGGATTTCGCCTTGCTCTGCATGATTCTCTTCTGCAAATACAGGCACATAATCCATGCCCATCGCATCTTTGGCAGGAACCGGCGAAGTCACGGCCGGATTCATCGGGCTGCGATAAAACAACGGCTTTTTGTCGTCCGATAAAGCGATAGGCGTCTGTTCCTTAGTCGGTTGGCTCGCAACCCAATAGCCCACGCCGACCCCCAAAGCCAGCATCAATAGTGCGGTAATAATTAACTGCTTATTCATAAATTTCCTCCTTACCGACAGCCGAACTTAACTGAGCCAATGCTTGATTGGCTTCGGTGAAGGCTTTCCAATACTGGGTTTCGTACTCAAACAAAGTAATCTGGCTGCGCACCAAATTCAGGAAATCGACCTTGTTGACCTGATAGCCGGCCAACATGGAAGCAACGGTTTGCCTTGCTTGCGGCACAATACCGGTCTCAAATAGCACCACTTGGTCTTTGGCGCGCCGGTAATCGTTGTAAGCTTGCGAGATTTGCGATCGGACTTTGTTCCATTGATCCTGCAGGGCGTATTTTTCCTGCATTAATTCGCTGGTACGCTGGTCAACCGCCTTGGCCTGTTTTTGGGCGGCAAAGATCGGCACATTCATACTCAGGTTCAAACTTAGCAGGTCCGCCCTTCTGGCGCCGGAAGGCATATCGTCTCTGGCGCCGTACGAAGCGCCGACATTAAAATCAGGCAGCACGTCTTTTTTAGCCAGTTCCAAGCGGGATTGCGCCGCATTAATCCCCTGCCGGTTGCCTTCCAGCACGGCTCTCGACGCTTCTGCCTGTTGATAAAGCAGATTTTCCTGCATTACCGCTGGCAATTGGGGGCCAACCTTGTCCGGTAACCGCACCTCTTCATTGGCCGGTTTATCCAGCAACGCATTCAGGCTGGCGGCGGCATTGCGGCGCGAGGCTTTCAGCATCAATTGCTGATCGAGCAATTTGGATAATTCCAGTTGGGCCAGCAAGACATCCTGCTGCAAGCCTTCGCCGACTTCATATTTAGTCCTGGCAATATCAACAAATTGCCGTAACAGCGCATAATTGCTGTCGACAATGCCGAGCGCCCTGTCAAGGTAGAAGATCAGCCACCAAGTCGATTTAACCTCGCTCAGCAATCGCAAGCGGACTTCATTGGTATTTTGCGTTGCGGCCTCGGCTTCAAAAGTTGCGGCTTGCTCGCGCAAGGCCAGTTTGCCGGGAAAAGGGATGGCCATCGAGATGCCTGCGCCCAATTGCGTCATGTCTTCCTGCCGGGTACTAAAGGTATCCACCGGCAGGCTCATCGCATTAAAACTGATTTCAGGGTCGGGCAAAGCGCCCATTTGCGAAGGGATTGCGGCCATTGCTTGTGCCCTGGCCTGCATCTGCGCCAAGTCCGGATTGTCCCGCACGGCCTGCTCGGTTGCCGCTTTTAATGTTAATACTTGCCCGGTCGCCGGCTCTTCAGCAGCCAATGCGCAGGAAAAAAGCATCGGCAGAATCAAGCCAAAGCATCTGCAAATAATTTGTGACCACATAGGTCCTCCTATACTCGTTAAAAATCCGCAAAACGGATGTGCTGTGTTGAGTCGCGCAAGGTGTTGGCAAGAGAATATGCCTACCCTACGGCTAGAGGCTATGAATAGGCGGTCTTATTTCCGGGGAGAATGAGAGAGAACGGAGAGCGGACTTTTTAAAATGCCCATAGTGATGAGGGCTGTAGACTTGATCGAACACAAAAGCTACGGCGATTCCTCCATCGCCGCAAATATGAAAGGCACAACTCCCGCTTGCATGGCAGTCTGTTTTAAATTCATCCTGATGCCGGCAGTGATCGGGACTATCGGCTTCACTGACCGTGCTGCCTTGTTTAAAAGACAGTTCCGCAGGCAGCGAACTCGAATAATAGCCAAGCGCGGACGAAATCGGCGTAATGACCATCATGAGTATTGCCAATAATAAAAATCGCTGTCTAAGCATTATCCAACTGTGCCGGGTTTTACTGTTCACTGGTTCATCGTAATTATTAAAAGAAATAAAAACAAGTCCCTGCATTGATCTTATTAACTGATGTACGGTATAGATTGCCCTAAAACAGGGTCATCCTGTACGGTTACCCGTGCAGTTTGTGGCGTTCGCCAATCCCGTAACCTTCCCGCTTTCCACTGCTTTGACCAGACGTGTAACTTATCGGCTATCGGAGACCATGTCACTGCACACCAAATTCAGTAAGCTGGTGCTGTACCCCTTGTCGGCAAAAACCAGGCCACCCTCTTCCCGTTCAATTTGCATTGCCGGTTTGACTTCGCGCCACCAATTTTTCGAGGTAGAATCTCGCTTCAATTTTTCGTGACTCACAGCCCCATCCAATACCGACGCCAAATCGGTCACATACCCTCGGCGACCAATCAAGTAATCCCTCAATAGCCCCATTTGCTCTTTTTCATCGCCAAAATGCCAAGTTTTTCGGCGACATGTAGAACAAACTTATTCTTCATCTCTTGTTGAACATCAGGAGATTTTTAAATAGCTTTATCCTTCTTGCTGTGCCCTCACAGGCCGCTTTGGCTCAAAGAAAAAAATGATATACTCATAATATTCTTAAGCTTCTGAGACAGAAGAACTCGACATTGCCAAAGCAATATTCGTACATGGATTAATTATTGCTAATTAAAGGATTACGACCGTTACTGCCGACTCCAGGCTTTTAACTTAATTTTTTGAAAATATGCCTGAATCTGTGAATATAAGATCATCAGGCTTATCGAGATTTATGTGTTATAAATTCCTTATCCACTGCTCCGTAGAATTAGAAATACACTCATAAAATCCACTTATGACGCAACCATCAAAGAACTCTCGCACTCTCCTTCTGGTCGATGATGAAACTAATATCCTCAATGCCCTTAAGCGTACTTTACGACCGGAAGGTTATATCATTCTGACCGCCAATAGCGGTGAAGAGGGTCTTGTCTTATTGGCACAGCATGAAGTAGGCGTCATCATTTCCGATCAACGTATGCCGCATATGACCGGCATAGAGTTTCTACGCCAAGTTAAAGTACTTTACCCCAAGACATTGCGAATTGTTTTATCCGGCTATACCGAGCTTGATTCCGTCACCAGCATCATTAACGAAGGCGCAGTTTGTAAATTTTTAACTAAACCTTGGGATGACGACTTGCTTCGGAATAATATTCGAGAGGCGTTTCAGTGCTATGAGATGGAGCGGGAAAACGCCCGTTTGCTCAGCGAACTTCAATCCGCCAATGACAAGCTTTCCATGCTCAACCAGACTCTTGAGCAAAAAGTAGCCGAAAAAACCCGTGAAATTTTACACAGCATTAATTTATTACAAATTTCACAGGAAATTCTTGAGCATTTACCGATAGGCATAATCGGCATTGACGAACAGCATATGATCGTAGCCTCCAACCGCCGCGCCGAAGAAATATTTTGCCAGCCTATGGGTACCTGCCTGCTGGGTCTTATGGCGGGCGATGCTTTACCCGAAGTGCTTTTACAATTATTACAAAAACTCTACCCTAGTGATCTTGTACAGATTGATGGCGGAATTATCACGCTCAATGAAGGCGTTTCCGTCCATGTGCTGATGAACACTATGGGAGATCTCAGTCAATCGAAAGGAACCATTATTGTATTGTCACCGTTAAGGGATAGCTGAAAATGCTCACTTTAAATAATAAGTTTGCATGTTTAGTGGATTTGCCGCCAATGCCGGCATTGCTTATGGAAGCATTACGGCAGATTAACGGCAAACGGGATTTGCCGACACTGGCCGATCAAATCAACTTGGATCCGTCTATGGCAATACGCATTCTGCGCATTGCGAATTCGCCTTTTTACGGCATGTCCAGAGAAATAGGTTCTTTACGCGAAGCCATTGTATTACTGGGACTTAACCGAATAAGAGACCTATTAATCAGTATCTGCTTTTCAAAAATGCTGTCTACAGGCCATAAAGACTTTAATTACAGCCTATTCTGGCACCGTAGTATGGCGGTTGCCGAATGTACCCGACAGCTTGCAAACTGTACGGGCACCAGTCCTGATCTTGCGTTTACAGCTGGACTGTTACATGACATCGGGAATTTGATCATTGCTATTTTTTTTCCGGACAAATTCAGCCAGCTTATTAAAACCTCCACAACATTTGGGATCGAAGCAGAACAAAAGCTGTTAGGCTTGGACCATATGACCCTAGGCAGTAAAGCCGCACAATATTGGAATCTTCCAGTGGTTATCCAAGAAGCTATTGAGCAACACGAAACACCGCCTACCCCTATTACCGGCAAGTCGCTTAGCTTACTGGTCTATACCGCCAATTTATTGATCCTCAAGACTGAACAATCCGACCCATGGATTTTGGAGGAAGCGCTTGCGATACTTAACGTTTCAAACGACCAAGCGGCCTATTGCGGTAATAGCGGGCAGCAGTTTGCCGACCAGATTCTTGCTCTATCTTAATCAGAAAAATACACCATTGAAGAATTGAGCCATAATAGCCACAATATTTTTCTTTAATTTCTTGCAAACGACATGGCCATTCTAAATTGGAATAATCAGCTGGTGCTTGGTATAGACTCCGTTGACGAACAACATAAACATCTTATCGATTTAGCCAATCAATTGGACGAAGCCGTAGCCCTCGGTACTGACCGCGATACACTCATCAAAATTGTAAACAGTTTAATTGACTATACGGTGTACCACTTTCAGGATGAAGAACAACTCATGTCGGGATCAAAGTTTAACCCAACGGTATATGCTGTACATGAAGCGGAACATAAAGAATTTGTAGAAAAAATGCTGACCATCCAGAGCGAAGTCGAGGCCGATATTAGCGCCCTCTCGAAAGACCTGATGGACTACCTGGTCAACTGGCTTTGCCACCATATCCTCAGTACCGATAAACAGATGGCGCTCAGTCTTATTAGTGGCGTCGATGCAGAGCAAATTCATATCGATAAAGATGAACACCATGAAATCATGCAGAGTAATTTGTACTCAGCCTTACGCGAAAGTGAAAACCGCTTTAAGGAACTCGCCGAAAATGTCTCCGCATTAATCTGGATCACCAATGCTAATCATGTGCCGATTTTTTGCAATCACTTTTGGTTTACCACGTTTTGCCTACAGCCCGACACGCTCACCCGTGAGCAATGGCTGAACGCCATACATCCTGAAGATCGCGATAATGTAGCCCAAACCTATATTCGCGCGGCTGAAGAACTCAGCAAAATCAAAATCCAGTACCGCGTGCTGAACGCCGATGGCAAAATCACCTGGATCTATGAAACAGCCGTGCCTAGAGTACGAAAAAATGGCAGCTTTGCCGGCCTGATGGGTTGTGGCATGGACATTACCTCGCAAAAACAAGCAGAAACCGTGCTGACTCGCAGCAATGCTCAATTAGAAGAAGACGTTGAAAAGCGAACTCAACAACTGGTAGAAATTAACCGCACTTTGGAGTTTGAAAAAAATCAGCAATTGTTGCTTAACCATCAGTTAAAAGAAACGCAAGCGTTCTTAGTACAATCGGAGAAAATGGCGTCTATCGGTCAATTGGCTGCCGGCGTAGCGCATGAAATTAATAACCCAATTGGTTATATCAACTCCAACCTGGCTTCATTAAAGAATTATATTGATAATTTGCTGGCGCTAGTGGCTATTTACGAAAAAGCTGAAGCAACCAACTCCGATACCGAACAACTCTCGCAAATTAAGAGTTTTAAACAAAAAATAGATATAGAGTTCCTTAAGACCGATGTGCTCGATTTATTGCAAGAATCACAGGAAGGCACGACACGGGTGAAGCAAATTGTTCAGAACCTTAAAGATTTCTCTCATCTTGGCAGTGATGACGATTGGCAATGGGCTGACTTGCATGTTGGGCTTGAAACTACGCTTAATATTGTTAACAATGAAATCAAATACAAGGCAAAAGTTGTCAAAGAATTTGGCGACCTGCCTGAAATAAAATGCCTGCCCCAACAGCTTAACCAGGTATTTATGAATTTACTGGTCAATGCGGCACACGCCATTGAAAATGAAGGCATTATCACCTTGCGCACAGGAACGGAAAACGATCAAGTGTGGATAGAAATCAGTGATACCGGCAAAGGCATTGCTCCTGAGCATCAGAGTAAAATTTTTGATCCTTTCTTCACGACTAAACCGGTTGGTAAAGGAACAGGCTTAGGGCTATCGATTTCTTACAGTATTATCCAAAGACATCAAGGTGAAATTCAACTGAACAGCCAATTAGACCAAGGAACAACCTTTAGAATTGTCTTACCTATTCGCGGTGCGGTTATTGAAAATGCATAAAATGGCAGTCTTGATGATTGAAGTAAAGCGGGAGCGGTTATGCTGACTCCTCTTCCAGCCGTTGATAATATCCAACCTGCCTCGATATTGTTTGTCGATGATGAAGCGAATGTGCTCAAAGCCTTACGCCGCTTATTTCATAATGAAACCTATGTCACCTACTTTGCTTCAAGCGGTGCGGAAGGTCTGAAAATATTGCAGCAACATGCCGTTGACCTGGTTATTTCCGATATGCGCATGCCGGAAATGAGTGGGGCTGAATTTTTAACGCAAGCTTTCATGCAATGGCCCGAAACGATCCGCATTTTACTGACCGGCTATGCCGATTTTCAATCAACGATTGATGCCGTCAATAAAGGCCATATTTACAATTATTGCAATAAACCCTGGAATGATGAGGAACTTAAATTACTGGTGCGCAATGCCCTGGAACAAAAACGGCTGCGCGAAGAACGGGATCGTTTATCAGTTGTTGTCTGTAAGCAAAATAAAGAATTAAAAGCGCTCAATGAACACCTGGAGGAAAAAGTCGAACAACGTACCGAACAGCTGAGCAATGCAATGCGTCATCTTGATCGGGCCAACAAGAATTTAGAAAAACAATATATCGATTCCATTAAGGCATTCTCGCGTATTATTGAAATGCGCCCCGGCATTAAAAGCGGACAATCAAAATATATCGCCGAAAAATCCTTGCAGGTTGCGCGCAAACTGGATATACCCATAAAAGAGGAAAAAGATGTTTTTTATGCCGGCTTGTTAATCCAAATCGGCAAGATGAGTTTGTCGGATAGCTTGCTGACAGAGCCTTATTATTCAATACCTTTTGCCGACATACGACTTTATTTAAAACATGCCGTGGAAGGCGAAGCTTTACTGCATGGATTAACACAGTTAAAAGGTGCTTCTATTTTAATTCGGCATCAATACGAGCGATATGATGGATCTGGCTTTCCCGACGGTCTGGCAAAACAAAACATACCCCGGGGCTCCCGTATTCTCAACGTGGTCAGAGATTATATCGCCTATGTTGAGGGTTCAATGACAGGCGAAGCAATGTCTGTCAGCACCGCGATCAATCAATTAGTGAACCGGAAAGAAAGCTATTATGATCCTGAGGTTATTGATGCTTTTATTAGCGTACTCAAAGAAGACACGAATTTTGCAGAAGACGTGATTGTAGAATCCCCTACAATCGAAAAATCATGGAAAAACAGCAGGCTATTTGATGGCCAAAGCACTGTCGTGGAGCGGCCGGTTGTAGAGATTTCATGGATACAACTAAAGCCCGGCATGGAAATCGAGAGCGTCTATTTTGAAAGTAAGCCTTATATTAGAAACTGCATTATAGATCAAAAAACAATTAACAATATCAACTCATTAAGAGAGAACACCGGAAAAAATCCCATCATTAAAATTCGGGTGGGTAAACAATAATCATACACAAATTTCCTCAGACAGATTTGTGTAATTCGATGCATACGCAGGTTATCAATCTTGGGCAAAAACCCGTTAGACTCACTTCATTACACGCTTGAAACTTGTCATGCACCTACCACATGACGCGGTCCATGTGTAAGAGTTCCGCCCGGTTCACGTTTGCACAGGAACCATAATTGCTTCCGGCAGCAACGCTAATACAACCTTGTCATTACGCAAGGCCCAAGCAGTATGCGTTGCATTAGTTATTAGGTACCGCTTGCGTCCGATCAGATGCGTCAGGCAACCCGCCGGTAAAGGAGGACACTTCCTGAAAAATGCTTAAAACGCAGCGTTACGGCCTTACCTGATCGACAATACCGATCAATCATTAAAGAGCCAAATCACGAATATGCGTTTACAGTGGACTTGCAGCGCCGAAGCTGGATAATACCGATATGGCTCGTTCCCAAGCTCAAGCTTGGGAACGCAGCATAGCTCTAGTGTCGGGAAGCAGGAGCTTCCGAGAGGGTGTTCCCAAACCGAAACTTGGGAACCAGCAGATAAATAAAATTAACTGATGGTTGTACCACCAACTTTGGAGATTGATGAAATGACCGATAAATTAAAAGAACTGCCCCCGGCCCTATTGACGCTGGACGATAAAAATTACTCATTGCCGGCTTTCATCGGCGTTGAAGGCGAAAAAGCCATCGACATCTCCCAATTGCGCAGTCAAAGCCATTACGTGACTTTGGATGAAGGTTACGGCAACACCGCCAGCTGTGAGAGTTCCATCACCTACATCGACGGCGAGCAAGGCATACTTCGCTATCGCGGCTATCCGATCGAGGAACTGGCCGAACAGTCCCGCTTTGTTGAAGTCGCCTATTTACTGCTCAACGGCGAACTGCCTAACAGCCGGCAATTATTGGATTTTTCCACCAGCCTGAACGAGTCGTCGATTATCCACGAAGACATGCATCATTTTTTCAACGGCTTTCCGCGCGGCTCGCACCCGATGGGGATCTTGGCGACCATGGTGGCGTCCTTATCCACGTTCTACCCGATTCCCGAGCGGCTCGATGCGGCGACCGAGCAGCAGATTGTGGTCAATTTAATCTCCCAGGTACGCACTATCGCGGCTTTTTCTTACAAGAAATCGATCGGCGAACCGCTGATTTATCCGTCCTACAAGCTAAAGTATGTGCGCAACTTCCTGAACATGATGTTTTCATCGCCGGTGCGGGATTATCACTTGGATGAAGATATCGTCAGGGCCATCGATATCTTCCTGATCCTGCACGCCGACCATGAGCAAAACTGCAGCACCTCTTCGGTGCGCACCGCAGGCTCCAGTATGGCGAATGTCTATGCAGTCGCTTCGGCGGGCATTTCGGCGCTGTGGGGACCGCGCCATGGCGGAGCCAATCAGCAAGTGATACAGATGCTTGAACAAATCCATGCCGACGGCGGTGACGGCACTGAATTTATCAATCAGGCCAAAGACAAAAACTCGCCCAGCCGGCTGATGGGCTTCGGCCATCGCGTCTACAAGAATTTCGATCCGCGCGCGATGATCTTAAAAAAACAATGCGACAAATTACTCGACAAAGCCGGCGTGAGTGACCCCTTGTTCGATATCGCCCGCAGATTGGAAGAAATCGCCTTAAAGGACGACTATTTCATTTCCCGGAAGCTGTATCCCAATGTCGATTTTTATTCCGGGTTGATTCTCCGGGCCGCCGGCATACCCACCAATATGTTCACGGTGCTGTTTGCGATCGGCCGCATGCCCGGCTGGATGGCGCACTGGCGGGAAATGCTGCATAGCAAGCAGGTAATTATCACGCGTCCCCGGCAGATTTATGTCGGTGAACCGTTACGGCACTATCTGGATATTGAACATCGGAACGGCCTTGATACCGAGGATCACTGATGCATAAGGTCAAATCGCGAACAAATCAACAGGCAATCATCTGGACGCACGATTTTGTATCACCAGCCTGGCGTTTATGATGAAACGGTTGCCGAAGAACCCAAATAGGGCTGCTTTATGGACGCCATTGGAATGCTGGATAGCGGACAGAGGAGTTGCGCCGCCGTGAAACCTAGCGCCTGTTAAGAAAAATGGCGTAGCTTACAAAGCGCGCAAAAGCCCGTCTGGCACTGACGGCTCGACCCGACTACATTGAAAATGCCGAATCGGATATCGATATTCTCCATCCTCTAATCAATATCCAAGTTTCTTTTGACTTCATCAGCTCAATCGTTCTCCCTTCCTCAATACCCATTATCTTTGAATGGCCAGCTTGCGCGGATTAACAAAAATCAATAGTTTGAGCCGGTCTTCAGTCCAATCTTGCTCTCGTACATGCAGTTAAGCCGGGAGAATGTCAGAAAAAACCAATAAATATTGTCCAGTTTGGAGGCGCTGGAACGTCGTTAGGGAGTTACATTAAAATTCACTAAGGACTCCCAAAATGAAACAACTTGCTTTGCCGTTAATCGCCAGTCTGTTCTATTGTCAGAATGCACTTGCCGAACAAACACAGCGTGTCGATATTCCCTCTCAACCGTTAGCCAAAGCACTGGAACAGTTTGAACAACAAACCGGCGTGCAAATTCTCTATGCCGCCGAAGCCACATCAGGAAAAACATCGCCGCACATTGCCGGAAACTACACCCCGGAACAGGCGCTGAAAATCCTGTTGGATAAATCAGGACTTGCCTATCGTTTTACCGATGATCATACCGTCGCGGTCAAACGAGTCGATCCGGCGCCGGCGCCAATTATCCGTCTTGCCGATTCATCCCTAAACAGTTTGGCGCTCGGCGGGGTTTTCGACAGTAACGATCTTGAACGTTTTCTTACTACTCTGGAAGCGGTTTTGCCGGTTGAAGTTAAGCGCGACAACAACGGTGACGTATTGATTAATCGGGAAAAAATACTTTAAGCGTTCAACAAGAGCCTTAATAGACTGAGTCAATGTCTTGTTTATAAAGCCCTATAGCGACGTATCCTTAAACAACAAAATTAGCAAAGATCATAAGCTTTGCTTTATTGGATAATCACCTGAAAATATTCTTAAAACCCAACAACAAGCATTTTTTACGGTCACGAGCCCCACGGCGCATGTAGGGTTTATCAAGACCTTCACCGCAAGATCCAATTTTCAAAGATCGAAATAGTTAATAGCGCCAATTAAAGGTGTGCGTGGATTTAACGACACCTTCACCGAGACTTGATCGAGCAAGGGCAAAAAACGGCCTTTAGCTTTGAACGCCCGGATAAAGTTACCGTCCTGCAGTGCGGGCAATATTTTCGGAGCGATACCTCCGCCAATAAAGACTCCGCCCGTGGCCAGCGACTTTAACGCCAAATTACCTGTTTCAGCCCCATACAGTT
>Ga0208627_1000030_pt1 | contig 68275 bp, 55 predicted proteins | sample LakWasMet13_LOW5_2_FD_183861 | JGI IMG/M metagenome (GOLD analysis project Ga0208627, IMG submission 183861) | Freshwater sediment methanotrophic microbial communities from Lake Washington under simulated oxygen tension - Sediment Metagenome... | ecosystem: Environmental > Aquatic > Freshwater >... | reverse complement strand
TTAAATTCTTGATTACTTTTTCTATTTCTGAAAATAGAATTGGTTGTGTTGTTGTCATTTGATGATTTTTTTTGTGATTTTAGATTATTAGCAACAGTTTCCGTCTGGAGAACAACAAGGTTCATCATTTTTGTCTGATACTTTCAGTTTATCTGATGGAATTCCGCATTTGTCCATTGCTAAACAGGCTGTTTGTTTGTTCACTAATTCAAAATTTTGTCCGTTGAATTCTAAATCGTATTTACCAATTGTAGTGTCTTGATATTCTACTTCTATTTCAAAATCTTGAATGCCTAAAACCTTCTCTGATAATGTTATAATGTCTAAAAGTTTTTTTGGCTTTAGTCTGTGTTCAAAATCGTTGGCATCCCAAAGTTGAAAATTGACAACTGTTTCGTTGCGAACTGTTCCGCCACAATCGATAAAATTTTTGGTTACTAAACCTACTTCGGTAACGTGAAAATGTTCGGGAACTAATGTTCCGTTTGGTAATTGAAAGTTTACACTTTCCAGTGTGTTTAATTGATTTTTAACTTCTGATAGTTTCATAATATGATTTTTAAATTAGCAACAATTGGATTTTTTTTCTTCGATGTGTTGGTGTACGTTTTGAAAAAAGTTTTTGACTTTTTCAAAACCATTTTCGTCAATGCAATAGCAAATTGCATTTCCCTCAACGCTCCCTTTAATTAATCCTGCATTTTTTAGTTCTTTTAGATGTTGCGAAACTGTTGGCTGTGCCAACGGTAATTCATTTACAATATCTCCGCAAATGCAAGAGTTGACTTTTAAGATGTGTTCAATAATTGCAATTCGTGCAGGATGACCGAGTGCTTTTGTCAAAATTGCAAGTTCGTTTTGCTGGTCTGTGTAGAAATCTGTTTTAGTTGCCCCCATAGTAATATATTTATATTGCAATATTACGATTAATTACTATAAAGCAACCTATTTTGGCATTTTTTTTAATTAGCAAATTAATTGGTACATAAGACTAGCTATTAACTACTTATAACAACTATCCCAAAAAAAAGCCCCATTTATTACTATATGAGGCTTTAAGCATTATAAACAAACATAAAGTTACTATTGATTTAATACATAAAAGTTACTCCTGCACCAAAGCCCATATCACTATCATAGTGCATTGATGGCGAAAGATTTTTGGTAATAATGTATCGAAAACCTACCATATACTCTTTATCAGTATCTCCCATTAAAGTCATTCGGAGTCTCTTGCTTACAGGTATATCCTCTCTTTTGAGTTGCAGTCTGAATGTATTATCAGTATATAATTCCCCGCTTAACTTGAATAGAATTGGTAAGGTATATTCTATTCCGATAGAAAATGCGCTTCGCATATCTTTGGTGTTCTTTTGCCCGAAAAGGTTTCTTTCTTCTTCATCGATGCCCATTTTTCTGTAACGCCAATCATACCCAATAAAAGGCATTAACCATTGCATTTTGCCAATATATCTCCCAATATGAGTTTCGGTTTCGTAGCCGTGCATTTCGTGATAGCCTAAACGCCATTCTGTACCAATACTCCAGCGTGTATTAGAAATCATTGCCATTCCATCATTACCATTTGAAGCAACATCATTTTCGCCCATAAAATGAAACTTTCTGTCATCGGCAAACAATTTGCGTTGGGCTAATTTTGGGTTTGGAATTTCGGGATTAGCAGCTTGGTTTTCATAGGTAAAAACTCTTCCCATTCCACTCATCATGTGGTATAGAATGTGGCAATGAAAAAACCAATCTCCTTCAACATTAGCGTTGAATTCTATCGTATCGGTTTCCATAGGCATAATATCGACAATGTTTTTTAGTGGTGCATAATCGCCTTGACCATTTAGTAATCTAAAATCGTGTCCGTGTAAGTGCATTGGGTGGCGCATCATGGAACCGTTGTATAAAACTATGCGAACGTTTTCTCCTTTTTTGATTAGAATTTTATCGGATTCGGATATTACCTTGTTGTCTAAACTCCAAACATAGCGGTTCATATTACCTGAAAGATTGAATCTTAATTCTTTTACTGGTGCGTCTTTTGGCAAGGTAGTTTTTGTTGGTGATTTTAGCATGGCGTAATTTAGGGTTACGATGTCAGAAAGTTTATTACTGTTATAATCCTCTTCGTTCATTTTCATACCGTCCATTTTAGGCATTTCTTTTTTGGAATTGCCTGTAATTTCAGGGTACATTACCACATTCATATCCATTTGGTTCAGGGACATTTGCATCCCCATATCGTCAAGGTCTCCATTCATTTTCATCATTCCATTCATCATTTTCATTCCGTCAAAATATTTGAGTTTTGGCAATGGTGCTGTTAATTGCTTAATGCCTGAGCCAATATATAGTGAAGCCGATTTTGTTCTATCTTCTGAAGTAGCGAGTAATTCAAAAGCTGTTTTATCCGCAGGAATGGTTACAATTACATCATAGATTTCGGAAACGGCAATGATTAGCCTATCAACTTCTACAGGTTCTACATCGTTTCCATCATTGGCAACAACTGTCATTTTCCCTCCAGCATACGTTAGCCAAAAATAGGTTGATGCTCCGCCATTTGAAATTCGTAAACGTACTTTGTCTCCTGCTTTAAATTGTGAAAGCTCGCTTTCGGATTTTCCGTTAATTAAGAATTTATTGTAATAGACATCGCTTACATCCATTGCATTCATACGTTTCCATTCGTTGGCAATTTTGGTTTTAAAATACCCTTGTTTAATAGCTTCAGCATAACTTTGGGTTGTACCTTTTTGAATAGCAAACCAATCTGAAGCATTGTGTAATCGACGATGTACTTCTTTGGGATTCATATCTGTCCATTCGCTTAAAATAATTGGAACGGTTGGTAAATCATCAATTCCTTTTATGAATGTTGGGTCATTGGATTTTTTATTCATTATAAACGAACCATACATTCCTATTTGTTCCTGCAAGCCTGTGTGACTGTGATACCAATGTGTACCGTGTTGTATAATTGGGAAAGTGTATAAATGTGTTGTATGTGGTTTGATTGGCATTTGTGTTAAATTGGGAACACCATCATACTGATTTGGTAAAAATAGTCCGTGCCAATGCATCGAAGTTTCTTCATTTAATTCATTATGAACATAAATTTCTGCAATATCTCCCTCTGTAAATGTTAAGGTTGGCATTGGTATTTGTCCGTTTACAGCAATGGCTCGTTTTGGTTTGTCACCAAAAGTTACTATTGTGTCACGAACATATAAATCATAGCGAACTACTTTTTGGGCACTTGCACTAACAACAATTAGTAACAATAGGATTACTATTTTATTTCTCATTTTTTTCTAAACTGTTTAACCAATTAATAATTTGTTCTTTTTGATTCTCCTCTAAGACCGCATTTTTATGAATGATAGTATAAGAACTTAAAGGCATTTTATTGGTTTTTATTTGATTGAGAATTGCTTTTAATTTACTTGCTTTTCTACGATTTGAATAGCTTCCAAATTCATTAAAATTCAATTCTTTTTTTCCTTCATTTATATGATTAACCATAAACAATGCTCCGGGTTCAATACTACTGTACCAAGGGTAATTAGTATTGTTACTATGGCAATCATAACAAGAGTTTCGCAGCATTGTTTCGATGTTTTTTGGAGCATTGTATTGGCTAACAAAATCTAACGAAATATCCTGCTCGTAAGATGTATTACGAGCAGGTTGATACAACTGCGTTAACAAAAAAATAATTACTCCAAGAATGAATATTTTTTTGAAATACTTTTTCATTTTAAAACTCTTTTTTTATAGAGCCACAAGTACTCATTTTTTTACCAAAATATGGGTTTTCTATTTCTTTTGTTTTGCTAATCCATACAGCACCCTTTCCATTGTCATACATTGGACAATAGTCTTGATATAACTTTTGATTTGAACCTAAAAGCGTTATTAAATCACTAATATCTTTACTTAAACTAGCAAAATGTTCTCTTTGGTGTTCAATGTTACCTCCGTTTAACCCAATGTGTTCAGCGTGTTCTTTTGCATCGTCGGCAATATCAAGGTATTCCGCTTTTTGTTTTGCGTTTAAAGAACTTACATTAAGCCTTTTGAATGAGGTAAATAACTGTTTCCCTTCATCAGCAGCGCCATTAGTATCATCTTTCGCTAATTTATTTTTAAGATTAATATAGTCTATAATTATATTATCAATATAGTCGATTGCAACAACTTTGGAGTTGTTCTCTTTTTCATTTACTACTTCTTTTGAAGAAGAGTTATCCTCTTTTGGTGTTTCGCTTGATTGTTTTACTGGTACAGTAAGCTCCATGCCACATTTTGAGCAACTTTCGCCTTTTTTTCCTTTTATTTCAGGGTGCATTGAACACGAATAAAGTTGTGAAGTCGCTTCAGTAGCTTTGGTTGTATTTTTATTTTCTCCTTCTTTTGCTTTTTTATTACAAGAAGTTAATGTGATAGCCATTATTAAGGCTGAAAGAATTATATTTTTCATTTTTGTTTAGAGTTTATTTAATAGTTTCAACTGTTTTACCACAAGTCAACATTTGAGAACCATAGTATGGATTTTTAACGGCATTTTCTTTACTTAACCAATTAGCATCTTGCATAGGGCAATATTGATAATATACCGCTTCGGTTGGCTTTGAAATTTTTATTAATTCATAGGTGTTTTTAGAAAGTGATTTGAAAAAATTTCGTTGCTTCTTGATGTCTTGTGTTTCTGAAATATTTTTAGCATCAGCCGTTAAATCTTTCAACACTTTCATCCAAACCATATGAACATCCATTTTCAAAGTTTCCATTTTCACTGTATTAATTGCTGAAAGCAATTCTTCTGCTTTTGCTGAAGCTGTTGAGCCATCTGTTTTTACTAAGGCATCTTTCAACAAGAAATAATTATCAAAAACAGATTGTAGTTGATTGCTTTCTTGATTTTCAGACATTGCATTATGTTCATCTTTAACTAATACCGTTTCTCTCGAAATTGCATCTACTGTTATAGGTGTTTTTACAGGAACTTTTGCTTCACGATCATATTGACAACAGCCAGGGAGTTTTGAGTAAACATCAGCGGGAGCAAGGAATTTTTCGCTATCATACCCAACCAAAGCAATACGCTTTAATATTTCATCTTGATTTGTTTTAGTATCATCATAAGTTAACGTTGCCATTTTGGTATCTGCATCCCAATCTACTTTGGCAATGTTTTTCAGATTTCCTGCTTTTTCAATTTTGGTTTTGCACATCCCACAGTTACCATAGATTTTTACGGACTCTGTTTTTGCATTTTTTATTTGAGCATTTGATACTCCTGATAACAATACTAGGATTGCCATCATTATTTTTTTTAATGAGTTCATCTTTTTATAAATAATTTTAAAATTAAATTAGTCAACCAATTCTAAAAACGGACTATAATAATACCGCTTTTTAAAATTGAAATTAACCGAGAAATAAAGGATTTTAAAGCAAATGTGCTTTTTATTTGCACACTTATGGCTGTCAAAATGGGTTTTAGCTTATTTTTGGTATTAGCCAAAGGGAATAGAAACCAGAAGAAATAAAGGTTTCTGCATTAGAATATTTTTGTTTTTCGGAAGAAAAATCAAAACTATTATTTCTTAAAATGAGTTCAGATGAAACTGTAAAACCATTAGTTACCGATGGACAGGCACATTTTGAATGACCACATTTTCCACCACAGCCGTCTTTGTTTTTTGTTTTAGAATGGCTGTCATTATCACAACAACTATCTTTTTTAGCTTTCTCTGTTATTTCTTTTTTAGAAGTATGTTTTTCAGAGCAGCTACCACAAGCATAACTATTGCTAGGCATAAAGAATATGCCTAACAATACGATTATTATGAAGTGGTATTTTTTCATTATTAAAATTAAACACATCAAAAGTAGTTAAATTGAATTAGTATTTAACCAAACATTTGTTAAATCGGTATGCTTTTTTTGAGAATTATTCAAAAATATTAAGATTGGCTTATTATTAAAAAGATATTTTACTAAATCTGTTTTATCAAACTAACTGATTTCTCTAAAGTGTAAGCACCATCAATAGCATTTTTGTCAAATACCATCATATAGGTATAATGTTCTCCAGATGCTTTTTCCCAAGCCAACCCCAAACGAAGTTTAGCAGAACTATCCGAATTATCACGGTCAGAGCCTTTTGTTTCAACCAATATTACTTTATTGGATTTGGTTACAATAATAAAATCAGGATAATGATTAGACTTAAATCCATTTAGTGAAAATCCTTTTCCACGTCCTAAATTTCGGTGCCAAAAAGATATATTCTCCAAGCTCGAAATTTGCATTATAAATTCCTGTTCCAAAGAGTTCATATCACCCTCGTGAGTGTATAAAGAGTTTCCAATATCATTACCAATTTTTGATGGAATAATAACCGTTTCAAATCTCCAGTTAGGCATTGTTTTTATTTTCTTAATGGCAATCCAATCCTTAAAAATGCTTTCGGCTTCAATATCAGCCAAATCATTAATCTTCTTTTTAATCATATCCGAATAGGTAAGTTTGTATTGATTAAAGTCAATCAACTCCTGCGGGGATAAGTTTTCCAATATTCGGGTAACGTACTTCTTAATTTCGGCATCGGCTATAGGTGGCATTTTATCAATTTGCTTTAATACAAAATGCACCAAATCTTTAATCTGTCCTTCTTTTGGCTTTGCCAAAATGTATTCTGTTATTTGTTCCTGAACATTACTCTTTTCTATCTTAAAAGGGGACATTTTATATTCTCCTTTCCGTATTTCTTCGGCATCAATTTTATACAAATCAGAAGACATACTTTTGAATGGAATTAGAATATCCTTATCAGATAATTTAAAATCTTTCAATAAGTTTACCCTATCCAATAATGCGGTAGAGCCTTCTTCTAAAAGCAAAAATTCGTTTTTAGGAATTTCAATTACAAATTTTGGTAATATTATTGCTTTGGCTTGTTCTGCTACGCTTTCACGCATTGGATATTGCTTTATTTTCATACCTACTTCTGTATAAATTTGTGTATTACTAATATTGGTGGCACCTTGAGTTACCATTTGTTCAAAAGCTTCATTTTGAGAAATTGCCATTTCTTCAATTTCAAAAACAGTTGATGGTATTGTTGAAATAACTTCAGGGGAAAACGAGACTTTTTGAGTGTCAAATATGGCTGGTTCTGTTGTTGAAACCTCTTTCTGTTCCGGAAAGAAAAAATCATCCAAAGTTTCTTGTGTGGCAGTTTGTTTTACTGCTTCTGTCATTATATCTTTTTCTCGATAATCTTTCTCACTAAAGCCTGATTGTTGCAAACCTTTGATAATGTTTTGCAATGTATCTTGAAATTTTGCCGAAGCGGTAATCACATAAGATAAATTCAACATTGTGCTGTTATGTCTCATTACATATGGCTGTCGCAAGACACGACCTAAGATTTGAGTAACATCAACTTCCGAAGATTTATCGGCTAATGATGCCAGGATATAAGCAAATGGACAATCCCAACCTTCTTTTAGAGCATTAATAGTAATAATATAACGAACAGGGCATTCGCTACTCATCAAATCAATTCCTTTTAGTTCATCTTTATTAGCAGTCTTAATCTTAATTTGTTCATCAGGAATCCCAATTGCAATTAATTGAGCTTTCAATTTATCAAAAGTGGTGTTTTCTTCTTTGGTTTTAGGTTGTGCTTGAAACAAAACAATCGGACGAATGTATTTTCCTCCATCTTGTTCCAATTTAATAGCCTCCAATTCCAATTTATGTTGCAAATGCAAAGCACTTTCAACAACACCTTCAATATTTTGATGATTGTAAACAATGACAGGAAGTTTGACCATGTGTTCTTTCTTCAATTCAAAAGCCGAAACCAAACTTACAATATTGGCATTTTGCTTGGGTGTAGCGGTCAAATCAAGAATAAAACTAGGATTAAGGTTATTTAGCATTTCAACACTCAAATCACTTTCGGCATTATGACTTTCATCAACTACCAAAATGGGATTTAAACTTCTAATAACATTTATTAAAGCTTCCTTTTCTGTCCCCTCTAAAACTATAGTGTCATCAATGCTATTTGAGAAACTGGATAAATTAGAGTTCTGCTCGTTAAATTTTCTATCTTCTTTATTTTTGGCTCTAATGGAAGAGAAATTGACTACCATTACACTCAATTGTTCTCTTACGGATGAAGCGTTAAATCCTGCACCTTGCAACAAATCTTTTTTCTCAAAAACTTGAACACGGTTGTTAAATAATGAATTTAATTTTTGACAATATGGATGATCGGGATTAGACAAGTTTTTAACTGTTTGGTCTAATAGATTACTCCAAGGCACTAGCCAAACTACGGCTCTAGGTTTATCATCAGGCATAGCATCAAAAATAGTTTTCAACGCATTACAGGCTATAAAGGTTTTTCCACCCGCAGTAGGCACTTTAATACTTAAATGAACAGCCTCCGGCACGGTGTTTTGATAAGGTCGCATTCCTTCCCCCGTTAGTGGATTATAACTTCCAACTTTGTCTTGCCAATAAATATTAAAAGCAGTATCGGCTTTTTTATGAAGCTGCAAATATTCAAAATACTGGTGCAAATCATCAATAACTTGCTTTTGATAACTTTTTAGTTCCATACTTAAAATCGGGTTATATCTCTGGGAATTTTTTTGAACTCAATATTTTTTTCTCGCAAAAAGGTTTCGGGCAAAAGGCAGTTATCAGCATAAATAATGTAGCGTTCTGCTTTTTGTTGAATGTAACTTGCTAATGATTCATAGTCAAGCGTTGTCAAGCTATCTTGATTATAAATAAAGTAATAGGCTGTATCGTTGTGAATACCTAGATAGGGATTGGTATTTTCGGCAATGGCTTTGGTGCTTCGGGTTTCGGTAAACCAAACATATTCCCTTATTTTATCAATGCCAACCGTTTCATTAAGATTATTATTGTCGTCAAACAAAGGCTCGCCTAAAGCGTAATAGTTAAAACCGCCTCCAGTTCCTTCAACATCTGCATAGCCGTCAATAACACGTTTAACACGTTCGGCTGTAATGGTCTCGGCATAATCTTCCATTTCTATCAAAACAAATTTACGATTACCACCATCTTGTTTATTCAAATTTAAAACAGCGTGAGCTGTGGTGCCTGAACCTGCAAAGCTATCGAGGATTATGGAGTCTTTGTTTTCTACAAGATTTATGAAAAACTTTACTAAAGACATTGGTTTTGGATAATCAAAAACAAACTTGCCAAAAATCTTTTCTAAATCTTTTTTTGCTCCTTCGTTTGTATCAATTCCTTCATTTTTTTTATCTAAAGTTGTGCTGAAGTACTTTTCTTTTAAAAGATTCGTTGGTGCTTTAAAACTATCTCCTAATCTTAAAAATCTTATTGAAAATTTGTCTGATTTAACGATGAATTTAGTCCCTTGTAATACTTCTTTATCAATTGTTTTCTGAACCCATTTAAAGTTACTCGTCAATTCAAAATCAATATTAGAATAACCATCTTTGATAGTGATTGTTTGATGCAAAACTGCTTTTTCATATTGTCCTTCATTTAAAACACAATCATCTATTTTAAAATAAACATCAGATTTATTAAATTTCACTTTGGCTAAAGGGTTTCCCGAATTTAATAAAGGAGCATCTCCACCATCTCCAAGTTCAGCTATGTATTTTATATTGTTCTTTTTCCTTTCATAACATAAGATATATTCAACTGTTTTTCTTGATTTATTTGCTAAACTAGGAGGAGTAGAAGTCTTTGTCCAGCAAAAAAAGTCAACAAAATTTTGAGTTCCATATATTTCATCCATTAATATCTTTAGATTCGCTAACTCATTATCATCAATCGAAATAAATATAACTCCATCTTTAGCCAACAACTTATGTAACAACTTCAATCTAGGATACATCATACATAGCCACTTATCATGTCGGGTCAAATCTTCACTTTCTTTGCCTACGACTTTGCCTAGCCATTTTTTTATTTGTGGTGCATTAACATTGTCATTATAAATCCAACTTTCATTCCCCGTATTGTATGGAGGGTCAATATAAATACAGTTTACTTTGCCTTCGTATTTAGGCAATAATGATTTTAGTGCTTCAAGATTATCTCCATTGATGATAAGATTTCCTGTAGCAATAGAAGTTTCGGTTTTTCCATTTTCCGAAAAACCATATTCGTGGTTGAGTACTTTATAAGGAACTTCTTGATGATGATTGATAATTTTGTCTTTACCAATCCAATGTAGTGTAGGCATTTATATCTTGGTTTTACCAAAATACAACGTGGGCTAATTCCCAAAGCTTGTCAAAGAGGTTCTTGCAAAACCCACACTACAAAGCAAAAAGGAACGCCCACGTATAACGCAGACGTTTCCACTTCTTACTTCCCTGTAGTGTTGAAAAAATTGCAAGATTTCTTTAACAGGAATTTTAAGCGAAACGCTATATTTTAAATTATTTAATTACTTTTTCTATATTTTATGTTTTGTTAATTAGGCAAATATAGCTTATTATAAAACATAAAAAAAGGCTCTCAAAAAATTGAAAAGCCTTTTTCTAAATTATACTTTTAGATATTATGTATGTGTTTTATTTATTGCCTTTTTAACACAACATTTTCCTTTATCTAGCTTCGGTTGTGAGTTATTGCAATGGTATTGCAATGGTATTGCAATGTTTTCTGATATTAATTGCAATGGTTTTGATATTAAATTATTTAGCAATTCTCATAACTGATTTCTTTTCTTGTTTTTGACTTTGTATGTTCCAATAAATTGCCATTTGTTGTGCATAATCTATTGGGGTTTTGCCGATGTAATTTAAAAACTCCTTTTCGGTGCTATGTCCTGTTACATTCAATAATAAACCAGTTGGAATATCTCCGTAATAATTTGTAGCAAATGAACGCCTGCAAATATGTGAAGTGACCAACTTCCATTTTTGAAAATCTCCATTTTCTTTTCGAGAAGTATCAGGGTTTATTATTGCGCCCGAAATTGTTTCATTCAATTTGGCTTCTTGACAAACATCTTTGATGTACAAATTAAATTTAGCTTTTGAACTTTCAATGTTCTTGCTATAAAGAGGTGGGAAGTTCCCATTTCTTTTATCTAAAATTGCTCTTACTTTATCGTGTACAAGTATGGAAACTCTCTTTTTAGTTTTTTGTTGGACAAGTTCTATAAAATCTAAATTGCCTATTTGTTTAATATCTTGTTTTGTTAATTGTAATAAGTCTCCAACACGTTGCCCAATATAGCAACCAATCAGGAGCCAATCTCTTGCATCTTGTAAATGTGCCTGTTTCAATTCAACTTTTTCGATTTTCTTTAAGTCATTCCAATTAAGATAAATTTTATCAATTTGAACACTAAAACCTTTAATTTGTTGAAGTTGTGGACTAACGGTATAGCCCGACTTTTGAGCATCTAAACAAATGGTCTTTAAAAACTTAATATAACGCCCTGCCGTATTTCTGCCTAACTTTTCTACTTCAAGTAAATATTTAAGAAAATCATTTCTATATTTCAAATCAATTTCAGACAGTTTATACTTATGCCTTTTATACTCTTGAAATCCTTGTATTTTTAATTTAATTGTTTTGTATTTTGTAACTGTGGCTTTAGATGTTCCGAGTTCTCCAGTTCTGTCATTTGTTTTTAACTCCAGTTTTTCTACATAGAGGTCGCAATAATTAAGAATGAAATTGTTATCTGTTATTTCGGCTTTATTAAAATGGGTGTTTAGACAATCATTTAACCAGTCTTTATTAACTATATCTGAACCTGTACCACTTTTATTATATCTGCTAATTATATAGGATTCTAAAGTGTCTAATTCATTTTGCAAATTGTCTCTTTCAGTAAACTGGGAAACTTTCCGTATTTTACCACTTGCGTTATTAAAATAAGCTGGATTGATAACTAACGGAATTGCTAGTTTAATATCAGTTTCTCTATTTGCAACAAATCGGATGTATATTTTTGATGGGTTATTATTTCCTCTAATCGAATATTTTATCGTAGCCATATTTCATATTTTAGTTACGACAAATATAAATAGTAGAATTATTATAAAAAAATATTTTGTCCGACATTTGTCCGACCAAAAGCGAATTTACACTAATTCAACCTAATTCTAATTAATTATATTTTTTACAAAAAACCCTTTAAATACTTAACTTAACAAGGTTTTTTGTTCTAATTCAGTTATTTAGAGTTAATTAGTGATTAAGCTATTTCGTTCCCTCTTTCTCCGCAAAAGAAAACCCGAAACTTTGTTTCGGGTTTTTTTATTTCCAAAAAGTGTCAAAAGCTTGCTTTTGTAAACTTTTTGGAAATAAAAAAACAATGGCTTTGAAAAAGCCATTTGAGTTTTCTTTTGCTCCGGTTCCCCCTTCAGGGATCACCGAAGGTAATCCCGGAAGGTAAGATGTGCGAGGTACGAAGTACGAGGTGGGTTCCCGCCTGCGCGGGAAAGACAAAGAATGCAGGAAAGACAATTATCGGTGTGCACTAGGGTTCCCTCAGGGATCACCGAAGGTAATCCCGGAAAGGGACGAGGTACGAAATACGAGGTACGAGGTGGGTTCCCGCCTGCGCGGGAAAGACAAAGAATGCAGGAAAGATAACGAGTGTTGAACACGAGGGCTTGACCCTCTAGGGTTCACCGAAGGTAATCCCGAAAAGTACGAGGTAAGAAATACGAGGCACGAAGTGGAGGGGATAAGTTTGAGGTTTTATCTTTCTTAATAAGGTAATCCCGAAAGGTAAGATATACGAGGTGGGTTCCCGCCTGCGCGGGAAAGACAAAGAATGGAGGAAAGATAACAGTGTTGAACACGAGGGATTGACCCTCTAGGGATCACCGAAGGTAATCCCGAAAGGTTCGAGGTACGAAATACGAGGTACAAGGATATAACTTCAAGGTTTTCATTTACCTAGTTCTTCTTTACAAATACCCCTAAAAAAAGTTCACAAATTGAAGTCTCATTAAATTCCTTCAGATAACGAATTGAAACTTTAATAAATGAGGATTTTTGTGCTTACATATCCGTTTGAAGTTTTGACTTTTACGATATAGGTTCCTTGACTCTTTTTTTGCAATGGAATTTGAATGTTTGTTTTATTTTCTATGTCCCAATTAGCAATCAATTGTCCTAGTAAATTGAATAAGTAAACTTTTTCCACAATGGTTTCAGTATCGTTATTTCTAATATTCAAACAGTTATTGTTGTTTGTGAAATTAATAATGAGCGGGTTAAAAGTGTTTTCATCAGTTCCAAGAGATTCTGTTGCGAAGCGCATCGAAAATCTATTGGTATAAACACCAATAGGAAGTGAGATGGTAAAATTGCTGTTTTTAATGTCGTGATATATTCCTGTTTCAGCATCATAGATATAAATTTCTGTAGCTACCGGAACATTCTCAAGGGCATCAATCCTAATTGTGGTTAGACCAGAATTCGTGATTTTAACGCTTAACGGGATGATACGATCCATATTAAAATCGGGAATCGCCTGAATCACAAATTTATTGCCACTAAATTCCCAATACATGTCGTCACTATTGACATCTATAATTGGAGCATCGTAACCCAAATCAAATAAATCAGTAGCATTTTCATCAACACCTACTAATAGTTGTCGATGGATTCCGTTTTGAGCATCAAAAAGCAATCTGATTTTTGGTCTAATGTCTCCATTTTGCGTAAAGGTTGCAGGATTATAATTATTTTGTGCTCTCATGAAAACGGAATTGGCAGGCGATTCGACTTGGAATGCCCGTTGGCTGTTTTTAAACAGTATGGGTCCGCCTGTTACTCCAGTAGACAAATTTGGATTGTTGGTTACTAGGGAAGCATCTAAAGTAGTTCCAACAAAGAAACCTTGTGCCACTGGAATGTATTTTCTTGGTACTAATGTTCCTGTGGCTCCATTATTATTGATTAAGACGTCATTGGAAATGGCATTTACACCCCCCATTAAGGTATAAGTGGCGTAACCACCAATATAAGATCCTAAAATATGGGTATGCCCTGCAAAATGATTCCAGAAATAGAGTGCGCCATTAATTACATTGGTTGTATTTCTACCGGCGCCATCTTTAATATTGTCTTTAATAAATTCGTCAGCATCTAATGCAGATGGATATGGATTTCCTACCAAATAGGTTTGATTAGGAAAGATGTTTAGGGTAATGGTTCCATTATTTGGTTTGCCAGTAAATACATAGTTTTGCAAATCTGTAATGTTAGCAATACCGTCTGTTCCTTTCATAGTGAAACCTTCACCGACTTCAATTGTTCCAATACTTCCAACAGATTGCCAACCCGCATACACGGTGCTGACACTGGTATATTTGTATAACCAATAGTTACTTATTTTAATAGGGCTTGAGAGAATGCTGTCGGCAAAATAGGGACTAGCACCAAAGTTAATAGTTGAAGGGCTAAACGGATTGGTTGACACATCTGTCCCGTCTCTCAATACATCCGATATAGTATAGTCTATTCCATTGCTACTCACAGGTGATGACCAATAGTTGTAATTGAAACTACTTCTTGTTCCTTTTTGGTCACGGTATATTTTACCCGTACCGTTTGTTGGGTTGGCTACTAAGCCAGATTGCACAATTTGAGCCTCACCGGTTAATCGAATGTCGCCACTTTGTAATGATAAAAGATTGGTAACAGTCAATTCGTAACCATTGTCTAAACTTACCCCATTGGCACCGTTTGTAGTATTGAGGGTTAGATTATAGAACGTTTCGTTGGTTTTGATTCCTAAATTAAGGGTTTGAATTTGATTGGATGTGGCACCGGTTAAAGTTACGGTTCCTTGTCCAGGTACAAATGTCCCACTGTTTTTCCAATCTCTACTCACATACAAATCGGAATTAGCTGCCATAGTCACCGAAGCGGTGTTGTCAATAATTACATCTTGTGCGTTAGCAATATTACTATAGAGGACCGCATAAATTGAAGTGGCAGGATCTATAATCGGCATTCTAGGGGCACTGGCAGGAATTTGAGCATCTATAGTTGCAGTTGGTAATCCTCCAGCCCAGTTTTTACAATCAAACCAATCGTTGCTTACAAGTCCAGTCCATAGTCCGGCTATACCATTAATTACACTAACTACTGCAGCACCCGTTAAATCTGTTGGTGTTGCTGTACAGTTTGCATCACTTAAATTGGTAATAGTATAGGTTTCATTAGCAGTGATATCAATAACACTAAAAACATACGGATTGGTATTTATGTTGTTTACTGTAGTTTGCGTTGTACCATTGCTATAGGTGATGCTCCACGGAGCAGTGCCCGTTAAAGCAACACTAAAAGTAGCGGTTCCATGAAGGCAAATCGTTTGGTCAGGGCCAATATTGGCGGTTGGTGTTGTGCAGACTGTTGCAGTGCAAATAGCTGTTGCTGCTATGAAACAACTTCCAGCACCACCAGTTGGTGAAACTGTGATTTCAACAGTATCATTGGCGTTTAACCCTGTTACGGCATAAGTAATCACATTACCAATTGCGCCAATAGTTACAATTGGGTTTGCATTGACTTGATAAGAAACATCATAACCGGTTGCCCCAGCAACAGCTCCCCAGTCAAATGTTACGGAGGATGTGGTTGTTGTACCGCAATTAATAGTGGGGCTCTCTGTTGGATTAACGGTTATCGTCAATGTTGCTGTTGTAGCACATTGCCCTAAGTCTGGTGTAAACGTATAAGTAGTAGTTGTGGTATTATCTAATGGCGGTGCCCATGTTCCAGTTATTGGTGTTGCATCGGTAGAGGATGTAGGCAAGTCTGCAAGAGGTTCTCCTGCACATATTGGCGCAACAGGATCGAAGGATGGAGTAGGTGCTCCAGGGCTGGTAACGATAACATCAATTGTGCTGTAGCAATTGTTTGCATCGGCAACTGTAATGGTGTAAGGACCCGTGATTAATTCGGTAAAAACAGTACTCGTTTGAAAGTTAAAACCATCAATGCTATATTGTAATGGTACTGTACCTCCAGTAGCCGTTGCGGTAATTGTTCCATCGTTTAATCCACAAGTAGTAGAGGTTGCAACGGCGGTTACCGTTGGTCCTGCTAAATTAATTACCGTTACGGTAACTGATTTTTTACAAAGATTTGCATCTCTCACCCAAACTGTAAATGTACCTGCTCCAAAACCAGTTAAGATCTCACTTACCTGATAGGTAATATCATCAGCGCTATATTGATAGTCCGGCGTACCGCCCGAAGCTGTTAGGGTTATCGTTCCATCATTTGCCCCACAAGCTGCATTAGTAACGACAGCAGTTAAGGTTTCAGGGCCTACGATATTATTTACCAAAATTATTTTAGTGGTTAAACAACCATTTCCATCTTTTACTATTACAGTATAATTACCAGGCAGTAATGGTCCAGAGACGTTGCTACTAGAAAATGTCAAACCGTCGTCAAAGCTATAGGTATATGTAGGTGTCCCTCCGGTTGCGGTTACTGTAATGCTACCGTTTTGATCCCCGCAGTTTGAAGCTACAACAGCAGTAGTAAAAGTAGCTGCCGATAAATTTCCAATGGTTATCCCGGTAGTGACTACACATCCTTGGTTATCTTTCATATATACGGTGTAAAAACCAGCCTCTAATCCACTGAAAATATTACTACTTTGATACACAATGCCATCTAAACTATATTGGTATGGACTTATACCTAAAGTACCGATAGCAAAAATGGCTCCGTCACTATTATTACAAGAGGCGGAAACAGTAAAAGCGGTTACATTTGGTACACTACCAATTGAAATGACTACTAATTCTGATGTCGAACATCCGAATGCATCTTTGATATAAACAGTATAGGCGTCGGAAGGTAGGTTGTCAAATAAATTGCTGGTCTGAAAAACGGTTCCATCGATACTATATTGATAAGGAGTCGAACCTCCAGTACCAATTACTGTAATGGTTCCATTGGTTAACCCACAAGACGTATCCGAAGACAAAACAGTAAGTGATGGGCCACCACTGTTGGTAATAGTTACTGATGCTGTCTTGATACAGCCATTAGTATCCATTACACCAACAATATAAGTTCCTGCTACAAGGTTAGGAAAAGAGGGCTCTACATCGAAAGCGCCTCCATCAATATTGTAACTATAAGGTCCTCCACCTCCTCCAGAGCCTGAAGCGGTGATACTTCCATTGGCTTGTCCACAAGTTTCATTGACCTGAGTTATGCCTAGTGTAGGGCTACCAGTAGTAGCGGGAACGATGACGGTTATTGGTGTAACGCAATTAGGACCTGGTGGATCAGGATCAAAGCCAGAATCATCTGCTATGAGTATGGTATAGGTCCCTGGGGAATATCCAGTAAGGATTGCGGTCGAATTAAATTGCACCCAAGTTACCCCACCGTCTATACTGTAATAATAGGGTGGACTTCCGTCTCCATTGATTCCGGTGAGTGTGATTTGCCCCGTACTAGACCCGCAAGGAGCACCGATTACGGCTGCTGTTGCGGTAGCTCCGTTAGTAGCGTTGACGGTAAACGGAACTATTTTGGTACAACCCGAAGCGTCTTTGGCTATAATATAATGTTGACCGGGACTGATGTTGGTATAATTATTTCCTGAAAGAAATGGACCAAAATCCAAACTAAACGTACACGAACTGCAACTAGAACCATTTACTCTAAAATTTTGAATTTTACCCAATGTGCCATCACATACCAAGGCATCTTTTAGCGTAAAAGTAAAAGTACTAATTCCGGGTCCGGCGCCACTTGTTGTTACAACCAGCCCTGATTGGGTGATGATACAGCCTGTGGCATCTTTTAAGTAAACAGTATAAGTGCCGGCAGCAACATTGATAAAGGTTTCCGATGATTGGTAGGTTGACCCGTTGATGCTGTAGGTTAAAGGTGCCGAACCGCCACTTCCAGTGGCCATAATAACGGCATTATTAGAGGCACAGGTTGCTTGCAAAACAACCGAGGCACTCAATGTTAAACCTGTTAAAGAATCAATAACGGCCAGTTTGGTAATGATACAATTATTGGCATCTTTTACATTAATGGTATAGGTTCCCGGAGATAATCCACTAAAGACATTACTGGCTTGATAGCTTCCGCCATTTATGTTGTATTGCAAGGGTGCTACGCCACCGCTGGCAGTGGCAGTTATGATGCCAGTATTGCCACAGGACGAAGACACTGCACTTAAAGCAAGTGTTAAACCAGAGGCGTTTCCAACCGTTATGGTAATGGTTTTGATACATCCGTTGGCGTCTTTTACATAAACCGTATAGGTATTGGGTGCCAAACCGCTAAAGCTTGGGCTTGCTGAATAAGTTATTCCATCAATGCTGTATTGAAGTGGAGCAGTACCTCCGCTTCCGGTGGCTGTGATGGTACCGTTGTTCACCGTACAAGCGGCTGCCGTACTTACAGCACTTATAGAAGGGCCTGCCACTGGATTTACAATAACAATGGCCGCTCCGACACAACCAAGAGCATCTTTTACAAAGACAAAATAATTGCCTGCCGCCACATTGGTAAAAAGAGCACTTGCTTGATAAGTTATTCCATTTAAACTATAAGTAAAAGGTGCTGTACCAATTGGTGTGATGGTTATCGTGCCAGTTGAAGTGCCACAGTTAGCCGGAGTAGCGGAAGCTGTTGCTGAAGGACCTCCCGTACTTCCTACAACGACAGTCGTTGAGGCAATACATCCTGTGACATCCTTTACCGTAACAGTGTAGCTTCCGGCTGCTAATCCACTAAACAATGGACTTAATTGAAAAGTAATACCATTGATACTATATTGTAACGGGGCAACACCTCCGGAGCCGTTTGCAGTAATAGTTCCGTTTACATTGCCACAAGCTGCGGTGGTTGAAGATGCAGTCACAGTTGGCACAGGATTACTGTCAACGGTAACTGTAACGGTATTGATACAACCGATGGCATCTTTTACATATACGGTGTAAGTACCCGGTGTTATGTTGTTAAATGTATTGCCGGCCTGAAATGTATTTCCGTTAATACTGTACTGTAGGGGTATAGAACCACCGCTACCGAATGCGGTTATGGTACCGTTGTTTTGTCCGCAGGTAGCTGATGCAGGTATTGCGTTTAACAGTACTGCTGGACCTGCAGCGATGGTCACTAAGGCACTATTCGTGCAATTAGCAGCATCTTTTACGGTCAACGCATATTGACCCGCTACCAAGCCTGTAAAGAAATTTCCTGTTTGATAGGGATAATTCACATTTCCTGAAAGACTGTATTGATAGGGTGCTGTGCCGCCGGTTACACTGACTGTTACTGTTCCGGTATTGCTTCCGCAAGTGGCGTTGGTTTGTGTAAAGGTTACTACAGGTCCATTGCTGTTCAGAATATTTACGGTAGTAACATTCGGACACCCACCTGCACCTTGTACGATAAGGGTATGCAGACCCGCTGCTAAACCTGTAAAAATTCCTGTGGGCTGAAACGCACCTCCGTCTAAACTAAAGGTATAAGGTCCAGGAGAACCCGAGCCTGACGCATTGATTGCTCCGGAACTCAAACCGCAGGTTGTATTGGTTTGTGTATAAGAGATTACCGGTGCAGGAAGCACAAAATTAACTGTAGCCTGTACGCCACTACACGCATAGTTTACCGTGGCAATAACAGTATAGGTTATATTTGGATTGAGTCCGGTAAATACGGCCGGGGCACTGCTAATTGTAGTGATTGCATCCACCTGAGTAGTTCCGATGAATAAGGTATAAGTAACTGTAGCACTTGCAGGAGGCGCAGGGATGATTGTAGCGGAGGCACTTGCTGTACTACAATCGGGAACTACATTTACAGAATAGATGGTAGTTGGGCAATAGGCAGCCATATCAATAGAAGCGACAAAACCATCGCCACTGGCATATAATAATTTTTTGGATTCATCGAGCGCTAAATCATATACGTGAGTATTGTGCCCTGGGATCGTAATATCAGGAGCTACCGCATCATCAAAAGTAGTCCCGTTAAATTGATACACTTTTACCGTGCCGTTAATATTACCAACATAGACGTTATCGCAGGCATCGGCAACGATACCGCCCTGCATTAAAAGAGAATTCGCACCTAGGGTTAATGGAGATCCGGCAATAGTTCCTGTAGTTTTATTAAAGGCTTCTAAATGTTGCCCGTCCCAATAAAATACATAAGTAGCATTTTGAGCTAAAATATTGGAGGAGTTGTCGTTATATCCAGTAGCTAAATAAGGGCGGTTGGCCAGTTCATTGATTACGCTGAATCCGGTCGCCGTACTCCACGCGGTCGCCGCAAAACTATAGGGTGGATTGGTTTTATATATTTTATTACCGGTAGAAGGATCTAGTGGCGAGGCATAAATGGTATATAAACTACTGGTTACAGGATCAATAATCAAATCGGTCATATCTTGTCCTATAGCTGGACTGCCGGTAAGATTTACAGCAGCACTTAGTGTGGTGGAAGGAGGGGAGCAATAGGCAAAATTGGTAGGACCAGTAGTACCCCCTCCGGCACAAATTATTTCCGGTACGCCATTATTACAAACCCAGTACATTTTCCAAGCTTCCTGAAATGCAGGATTACCGGTAGAGATATAATTGTCATACAAACCTGTTGTACTAAGCCTTATTACTCTAAACCCAGCATTTGCATAACCTTGTCCTATATATAAACTTCCGGTTGCTTTATCTACTACCCAGCCGCCATAATAAAAATCGGCTTGCCATGATGGAATAGTAAGAACGCCATTAAAAGTCCATTGCAACACGCCCGCACTATCATATTTTGCATGCTTATGGCTTGCTCCTGCAGCAAATGAAGAAACAAGATTACCACCGCCGGCGACATACACATTACCATTGTAGTCAAAATCTACATCGATGGCTTTGCCCGCATTGACACCAGTAAGATTACTTGTACTTGTTACAAAAGGGTCAATAACGATGGCTTTTGTGTTATCATAGCCCTCGGGAAAAGAAAAATGAACTTCGTTATTGGAAAGCGTATAAACCGCTTTTAATTCACTAGCGGTTGTATTGGACAAACTTTCGCCATAATAACATACAGGAACAGAGGCTGAAATGCCATCAATGTCAGAGCGAATGATGAGATTGCCCTCGCGGTCGGTTTTAATTTTTTTTATATCGCCACCGTATTTTAATTTTACTACGCTTATGTCGGCACCTGGTTGTATCAACAAGCTGTATTCAAAACCCAGTTTACCGCTATTGGTAAAACTATACACTAGATCAATACCGGGATACATATTTTTATAAGTGATTTTCTTATAGCCATAAGCCATACCCTGCAGTAATCCGTATGTGTGATAATCGGTTGTTTTTTCTTCTGATATTATTTCAACGTTAGGGTTGGAGCCAATCCATTCCATTGCAATTACGCGGTCGGTAATAATTAATCTGCGTTCAATTTCTTCTTCGCGGACTCCCTGTCTTTCAAGGCGTTCTTCTTCGGAATGGGAAATTCTTTCGTACTTTCTGTGTAGGTGAATCAGTCCTTTGGGAGTAAATAGAACGGGCATATCCAATCCTTCATAGCCATATTGTATGGTGCCCATCTCCTCGTAGCCTTTCATTGTTTCTCCGTATTGGCCAATATTTTTTACAAATGAAGAAGTGGCTGTTGTACTGTTTGCCGTTGAAGCTACTTTGGTAGCAGCACTCCCTTTTGAAGTTGCGCTTATCCAGTTTTTGCTACCCGTTAAATTACTGTTGGAAGCTGGGGCACTTGGTACTCCCGTAGGCATATTTTCTGATGCTGATTGCCCCACTGCAATATTTAGCATCATCAGCATTAACAATGTGATACTTTTTTTTAAATAAAAAAATTGAGTAAAATTTTTATTCATATAATTTATTGGCTTTTTTTGATTTAGTTAGGCTTTTTTTAAAATTTCTATAGCTTTATATGAAAAGCAGGCAATGGTATCATTTTATGATTTCAAAACCTTTGATTGTATGTATAACAGTTACTATAAAAAATACCCTATTCATTTTAATAAGAAATATATTTAGGCAGTTGGATGCACTTAAATTATTTGATTTGTAATAGTATTATTGGTTTATAATTCAATTACCAATTTCTATGTAAAAAGCCTTGTAATCATTGAATTACAAGGCTTTATTTTAGTTGATACTGTAAGGAATAGCTAAGAATGGACGATATAGCACATGGACCGTATAGGCAGTGCTATACTAATTTGGGATAAATTAAATGTTATTTGAAACTATAGTGCATATTTTAAATTAATACCTCCAAAATAATAGGCTTTTGAGGCACCCGGATTTACATCTGTTGCAACACCTGGAGGATAATTATTACCGGTATCGGAATCGTTTATATTGTTTCCGAGAAATAGGAAGGTGTAGTTAATTTTATTGGTTAAATTATTGCCCGCAATATAAATATCAAAGGTGATTTTCTTTTTCATAAATTCTTTTTGATAGCCAATCTTTGAATTATATTGCTCAAAACCTTTTACTGAATTTGTATTTTCAAAATCGGTATACACATTCCCTATGCGATTGAAGGTATTTTGAAAATAAAAGCCATTTTTGAATTTAAAGTCTAATCCTACCGTATATTTTGAATTGGGTACGCCAACTACCATTTTGTTTGTGTAATCTTCTACGTTATTTCCAATTTTAGTTTGAAAATCTTTATATTTAAAATCATTAATAGTCAAGCTCGTAAAGGGTTGTATCGTTTTTAAAAAATTGCCTTTATTCACTTCATATACATATCCTATGCTTAATTCTAATCCTCTGTTTTGTTGATTTCCGGTATTAGCCCAGTATGTATAAGCCGCTCCTCCTTGAGGATTTATTGCGGATAACTGCGTTAATTTATTTTCAATTTGCATATCGAATAAAGCGATTTGATAGTCCAGTTTGGTGTCCAATAATAAACCGTGAACACTAAGATCTATCATCTTTGCCTTTTCTGCAGCTAAGTTGTCATTGGTTTGATTGGTAGCTGTTATGAATGAAGTTGCTGCTGTTGGCGAATTATAACCATAGCTATAACTCAAATTAATAATTTGATTTTTTATGGTTTTTTGAATAGCGATATGTGGATTTAATACGGTGTTAAATGATTTATCAAAGGAAAGGTCTTTGTTATAATCTGTAATTAATCCGGGTAGGGCAAATAAATCTTTTCTGTTAAATTTCACCTTGTTTGCACTAAGACCAAATACAAATGAAAGATTGTATGGGTTATAATCAATACGGTCTTCCATAAAGACACCAAATTGATTATTGACATAATTAAAATAAGATGCTTTTGATATGTTACTAACTAATAGTGGATTATCATCATCCGTTCCTAAAAATCTATAGTTTGAAACCAAAGAAGTTGATTGCTGAATTTCGGTTCCAAAGTCAACTTCATTGTTCCATTTTGGATTGATTTCTTTTTTCCAGCTAAAAACAGAACGCAAACCATAATTAGGGTTTTTACTTACCTCATAGGCTCCTGCTGCAATCCTTTCAAAATCAGAGTTATAATAAAATAGCGTGGTGTTGTTTTTAAAATGGGAGCTCAATTGATTTTCATAGGAAATACCAAACCTTGTTGACTTTAAAAGATTGCCTGCATTCTTCTTGATGTAGGCGCTGTTGCCTAAATCTATTCCGGCATAATAATCGGCATAAGAAATTTGACCGGCAACTTGCTCATACGAATTATTATACCCTAAAAACAAGCTTACTTTTTCTTTTTCTGAAATAGCGAATTCACCAAGATAGGAAAGGAAGTTTTTCAAACTACTACCATGAGGCCTATAACCATTGGATTCCAAATGGCCATAATTAAGAAACATGGATGATTTGTCTTTTTTGTAATTGATTTTGGAACTTGATTGAAATAAATTAAAACTTCCCAATGTGGTTTTTTGTTCAAATGAAACCCCATCTTCAACAGGTGATTTTAGATAAAACCTTATGGTACCACCTACACCAGCTCCATATTGACTTGATGCTGGGCCTTTTATAACTTCGATATTGTCTACAATGGAAAAATCAACATCCTCTAAAATAGTGGTGCCATCTGCCGTGGTTAATGGGATATTATTATAATAGGCTTTGATTCCCCAATTGTTGAATTTTTGGTCATTACCATACCCTCTAATTACGATTCGTTGCCCACCAATTTGGGTTCTTTTGTCCACTTGAACTCCTGACATGGTGTTTAAACTTTGCTCAATGAATGCTGGATTATTTCTGTTTAGTTCATAATCATTAAGCACTTCGGTACTTTGCGCATGTTTTTTAAATTCACGACGTTCTTTAACATTCTTTTTTCTTCCTTTTATCACCACGGGCTCAAGTGTTGTAGTTTTTTCTTGTGAAAAAAGTAGGGCAAAATTTAATAGTGATAGAAGGACTGCGATTTTATATTTCATTTATGTGTACCTTTTTTAAATTAGGGTAATAACTTTGTGAGGAACAAAAATATAATAATTTACCCTACTTTTCTTGGTTATTTTATTTGCTAATTGCTTCAAGTTGCTGTTTTTTTCTAAAAACGAAGTAGAACTATCATTTAGAAATGGACTAGTCGTTTTACTAGCAAGATTTGATTAAGATTAAATAATTACCTAGGATTGACGCTTGTAGCATTTTGTTACAGATAACTTATACCCTGTAGAATTAAGCTTTGTAAAGGAATGGATTCATTAACTTGAATCGAAATATGAAAGAACTTCTATGTGCCATTTCACTTTTGAGAACACCTAAGGGAATCCCTTAAAAGTATGAGGTATTAAGTTTGTGGTTTTGTTTGTTTGGTACTTTTCACCAAAAGTATGATGCTTCAAAAGGGTATCGTTTCAATTGCCAATCCTTACCAAAGCTCCTAAGAAGTATAGTTATAGTTATTTGGAGGAATTTTAGAAAATCTTAAGAATCCACTAATGTATTCTAAATACATTCATTCTAATCTTTGCTTCAAAATAAATCATTATGATATCTTCAACACATATACATGCAATGGTGATACATTTCCCAATTGCATTACTTTTTATTGCATTTCTTAGCGAGATAATTGGACTTTTCTTTAAGAAAACTTTTTTTACGACGGTTGCCTTTTACTTGTTAATATTAGGTACATTTGGGACTGTTGTAGCCTATCTTTCAGGCGATGCTGCAGGTGAAGGCATGGAAGAAGGTGTGCTGGGAAAGGCAATTGCAATGCATGAGGAAGCCGCTTGGATAACATTATGGCTTGCCATTGGGACAACAGTAATCTATAGCGCAATTGTGTTATTTGAATACCAACAGAAATGGACAAAAGCCATAGTTATTATACTATTTGCAACTTTAATTGGAGCAATAACCCGAACCGCATATTTAGGAGGGCAATTAGTTTATAAGCATGGGGCTGGCGTTGAATTAGGGTTACCCGATTTCAATGCAGAAGATAATAATACAAATGAATAGCAAGTTATAAAGTAAAGCAATGAGAATTTTAATTGTAGAAGACGAATCGGCAATTTCAGGTTTCTTAAAAGAAGGGCTTGAAGAAGAAGGGTTTTCAGTTGATTTGGCTGATAATGGCAGAAAAGGCCTCGAACTGGCTTTAGATTTTGTAGATGAATACGATGTTATGCTACTCGATTGGATGTTGCCCGGCATTAGTGGCATTGAAATTTGCCGCAACGTCCGCAAGATAAATCAAGAAGTACCCATTATTTTTCTGACTGCTAAAGATACCGTTGACGATACTGTTTTTGGTTTAGAAACTGGTGCCAACGACTACTTAAAAAAACCATTTGCATTTGAAGAATTGTTAGCCCGTATAAGAGTGCTGATGCGAAAGAATACGGGAGAACAAGCCGTGTTTTCAATTGGAGATATAAAAATGAATATTGACGTGCATGAGGTAACCAAAAAAGGTAAACAGATTATCTTAACACAAAAAGAATTTGCCCTTTTAGAATTACTGCTCCGCAATAAAGGAAAAGTTTGTCGTAGAACCCGAATCATGGAAAAAATTTGGGATGTTCATTTTGATAAAGACACTGCTGTTATTGATGTTTTCATCAATGGGTTGCGAAAAAAACTAGATGATGATAAGCAGGAATCTTTCATACAAACTATACGAGGTGTAGGTTATAGAATAAATGAAGACGAATGAAATTAAGCTTTAAAAAAAGAATAGCCACATACAATTTAATTGCGATTGCAACCTTAACGGCAATCGCTTTTGTGGCAATATATGGCGTTGTTTATTTCACTTCCTATAAACACTTAGACGACGATATTAGTACTGAAAAAGTAGAGGTTTTTTCAAATTTAGATTGGAATGATGATACCATCATCATGAATCAAATGCCCGAATGGGAAGAAGCAGAGCACAAGCAAATAGAAGTCAATCCCACCTTTATCCAAATTGTAGATTTAAATGGGAAAACCGTTTTTAAATCAGCAAACCTACAAGGAAACCATTTTCTTTTTAATCCAAAAAATACAACAACCACTTTTTATAACGCCACAATCAATCATCAAAAAATAAGACAAGGACAGTTTCCAGTTTTTAATGATGATAAAAAAATAATTGGTCAGCTAACCATCGGGGTTTCTCAGCAAGAATCGTATAATGTATTACACAATTTGCTGCTGGTGCTTATTGTAATTTATATTTTTATTATTTCGATTTTATATTTCATCATGCTTTTTGTGGCTTCAAAAGCTATAGCGCCAGTGCATGATTTAATTCAATCGGCTTCGCAAATAAATTATGCCAATAGTAACGCACGTTTACCCTTGCCCGAAAATGAAGATGAAATTCGTCAATTGGCCACCACTATGAATGATATGTTGAGCCGTTTAGAAGCTAGTTTTTACCAACAAAAACAATTTACTTCCGACGCTGCCCACGAGATGCAAACCCCATTAGCTGCTATAAAAGGAATAATAGAAGTGCTTCTAAGAAAACCCAGAACGGCGGAACGCTATGAAGAGAAAATGAAGGAAGTACTCATTCAAACCAATAGATTATCTCAATTATTTGACCAATTATTACAATTAGCTCGTTTGGAATCAGCTGTTCTTGTGGCTAAGAAGGAGCAAATATTTCTCGCAACTATTATTCAAAAGAGTATTAAAACTTATGATTCACTTATTAAAAGTAATGGTATTCAAATTCACAATGAAATTGAATCTGGTACAGTAGTTTGGGCAGATACTTTATTGCTAGAAATGATTGTAGACAACCTAGTTTCTAATGCTATCAAATACAACAAAAAGGAAGGAGCCATTTCTTTTATTTGGGATTCATCTACCAAAACGCTTTCTGTTACTGATGAAGGAATAGGAATCGATGCCAATCAATTACCCTTACTTTTTAACCGTTTCTACAGAGCCGATGATTCAAGAAGTGCTCAAATTCCCGGAAATGGGCTAGGCTTATCTATTGCCAAAAGACTGTGCGACGCACAAAATATTATGCTTTCTGTAAGTAGCATTAAAGGTAAAGGAACCACATTTCAATTACAGTTTCCCGTTTAAAAATTTTAGCTGATTTTAAGATTACACTTAGAAAAGGAAAAGACACTCCGTCTGACCTTTACACTATTATAAATCTTTAATCAGTTATCCAATGAAAACACAAATCATCACTTTCTCATTCCTTATCGCAGCGCTTACTGTTACTTCTTGTAAAAACAGTGAAACAGCAGTGCCCGAAACTCCTGTTACAACAGCACCTTCTGTTGTCGACACCACCATGCAAAAGCCAGCACCCACGGTAAAAGACACTGTAAAAACTACAGAAAAAAACGAAAAAGGTGAAAACGAAGCCAACGAAAAAGAGTAATCATAACTATAAAAAACAGAAATCATGAAAAAAAATGCAACTCTTATTGCCCTAATTGTAACGGCTGGTCTTTCTTTAAACTCTTGCAAAAATGACGATGAAAGCAAAGCTGAAATGAAAAACCCTATTGAAACTTTGGCTAGTACTAATAATGATACTAGTATGGGATCACTTTCAATAGCCGAAGCCAAAGCGAAAACTATTGTCAATTTACAAGACGCTTTTAATGGAGAGTCTAATGCAACAGCGCGTTATGCCGCCTTTTCTAAAAAAGCTGCAGAAGAAGGATACAAAGAAATTGCCCTTTTGTTCAAAGCAGCATCATTGGCCGAAAAAGTGCATGCTGGTAATCATAAAGCAGTACTGGAAGAAATGGGCGTAACTGCAAAAGAACCTACTATTGACGTAAAAGTACTTTCAACTAAAGAGAATTTAGAATTTGCAATTAAAGGAGAAACCTATGAAGCCACAACTATGTATCCTAACTTTCTTAAAGATGCAAATGCTGCCGGAAACCAATTGGCGCTAATTAGCTTAAACTACGCCTACAAAACCGAGAAAAAACATAAAGCATTTTACGAACAGGCTTTAGCTGCGTTAGTCAGCAACAAGTCAAATACACTTCCATCTACCTATTTTGTATGTCCAACATGTGGAAACACTTATGAAACAACAGCACCAAAACGTTGCGGAATATCAATGACAGGCGGAGAAAAATTTGTAAAAATTAGTTCACTTTAAGTACAGAAATCATGGATCAAACTCATTTACATTTACTAATCACCCATCTTCCTATTTTTGGTTCTTTGTTAGGAACATTAGTATTGGGATATGCGATGTGGAAAAAAAGTAATACGACAATAATCGCCGCTTACTATGTGCTTATTATCTCAGCATTGGGAGCAGGAATCGCCTACATCACTGGCGAAGGAGCTGAGGAAACCGTAGAAAACATTCAGGGTGTTTCTGAAAATATAATCGAACAACATGCTGATTTTGCTGTTTACGCTTTAATTGCATTAATAGTTACAGGTGTATCATCATTGTTAGGCATTTATTTTAAGCATACCAAAAGTGCCTTTGCAAAACCAATTGTTTCAGCTACTTTATTTTTAGCGCTTGTCAGCTTTGGCTTAGTAGCACGTACAGGATATTTAGGAGGTCAGATTAGACACACTGAAATAGCTTCAGGAACCACACAAAACGCAGGAGAGCAAGGAGGTGAAGGAGAAGGCGATGATGACTAAAAGCTTTCGCAGTTTATTAAAATTACGCTTCTAAGAAGCGATTCCTTCTCGGGTCGCTTCTTTTAGTTTTATCTAAATGTAAAAAAGGAACTACCTTTTGAAATTGATTCACTTGGTTTTTTAAATTGCATAAGAATTTTATAAACAATAATAAAATTATAAAAATGATAACAATCGATAATTATTTAGACAGTCACTACATTCACAGAAGCAATTGGCTTCGTGCAGCTGTTTTAGGCGCCAACGACGGCATAATTTCAATTTCAAGTTTGGCAATAGGAGTAGCCGCTGCAAGTACGACACGAGAACCTATTATACTGGCAACGGTCGCTGGCCTTGTTGCTGGAGCTCTGTCAATGGCTGCAGGCGAATATGTTTCGGTAAGTTCACAAACCGATACTGAAAAAGCTGATATCGAACGAGAGATACAAGAACTAAAAGAGATGCCGGAAGAAGAATTACAGATATTAGCTCAAATTTATGAAAAAAGAGGACTAAAGAAAGAAACCGCAATGCAGGTAGCAATTGAGTTTACAGAGAAGGATGCATTAGCAGCACATATTAGAGATGAATTGGGTATAAATGAAATTAGTCAGGCAAACCCAATACAAGCAGCAATGGCATCTGGAGCTGCATTTACTGTTGGAGGTGTATTGCCTCTTTTGGCTGTCCTTTTTTCTCCAGTCGATGGAATGGAATACTGGCTATATGGTTTCACCATACTTTCTCTCGTTATTCTGGGTGCAGTCGCAGCAAAAACAGGCGGATCAAGTGTAAAACTAGCTATTTTAAGAATTACTATATGGGGTACTATTGCAATGGTATTATCAGCTATTGTTGGATATATTTTTGGGGTTAATTTATAACTTAATTTCAAAGTATAAAGACAGTATATTTCATAGTCACCTAACTTTTACTGCCCTTGCAATTGTTTTAATTTTTTTCTAGTTTCTTGTATTTCTGCAAATTCTAAAGCTTGTTTATAACATTTTATAGCATTTATGGTATCAACAGTTTCATTGTAAAAGTCACCGAGAGAATCAAATGCAAAAGAAAACCTTCAAAGAAACTTGGAGGTTTTTTTGTTTTTAAAAGGTAAAAAGGTTTGTTTTTGTATATGTTTGTTGGAATGTACTCAAGGTATGAGGATTAGCAATAGATGATGAGGTATTACGGGCTTATTTTATCCCCTTTTTTAGTACTTAATCCTTGTGTAATAGTTATTTGAATCTTTTCATCTTTATCTTTTTTGAAATAGACCATCACATCTTCTTCCTTTTCAAAGAAAACATTTTCTTTCTTTCCAAATAATTCAGTTTTGGGCACGTTTGGGCGCTCTATAAATAAGCTGTTTTTCTCTCGGATAATTTTTATGTGATAATCTGACTTAATCTCATATTCTCCCACATAGGAATCCAGTACTTCGTTTTTGACTTTGATTTCGTCAAAATAGCTATAAGGTTTGTCATAAAGTATAGAAAAAATAGACTGTCCAATCGATTCTATCTGTCTGTTATAAATATTGTTCAGCAAAATAACACACACATCTTCCTCCTGAATTCGTCCAAAATAACTTGTAAACCCTTCAATGTTTCCTCCGTGAGAAACAATCTTTTTTCCATTAATAATATCAATCCAGCATCCCAAACCATAACCTTCCAAAAAAGGAGTAGTTACTTTATCCAAACTTTCTTTACCAAGTACTTTATAATCGAACAGTCCTTTATGCCATAGATATAAATCGCCAACCGTACTATACAATGAGCCTGCAGAATAAGTAGCTGTATGATTCCATGGTAAAGAAGCTTCTTTTACACTTTTTGTGAATCGAATGTACCCTTTTGCTCTTTGTTTAGTATTCACATTTTGGAAATCAAAACCAGAATGTTTCATTTTCAATGGTTTCAAAAAAAACGCATCTATAACTTTTTCATAAGGCTTACCTGTGACCTTTTCAATTATTAATCCTAAAAGAATATAACCGGAATTGCAATACGAATATTGAGTACCAGGTGTAAAATACAAGGGCTTATCAATAAAAAAAGAAAGTAGTTTTTCTTTACTTAAAATTTGTTGCTTATCCGTTTGCATAAATTCAGGATCTCTGAATAATTCAAAAAGCCCCGAAGTATGGGTAAGCAGATTTTTGATACTAATTTCATCTCCATGAACAAACCCAGGAAAATATTTAATTATCTTATCATCCAGTAACAATTTATTTTGCTCAGCTAATTTTAGAATAGCAGCAGCTGTAAATTCTTTAGTGGTAGATCCTATCTGATAGATTGTATTTGTTGTATTTGGAATAGCTTTTTCAGCATCTTGAAAACCATATGCTTTTTTGAATATTATTTTTCCGTTTTTACTAACTAAAGCAGTTCCGTTAAACCTATTTAAGTTAACAGCTTTGTTAATAAGACTGTCAATTTTAGCTTCATATTGCTGGGCATTCACAGGCAGATTAAAATAGAATAGCAGTGTAAATGCAATGGCGAATTGTTTCATAGTTGTTAATTATTTATCTGAGACTTTTTATATTTTTAAAATTTCAGTTTCTTAAATAAATTTAATTCAAAGAAACTTATGATGAGATAATCATCCTACTATTGTATTGTATATACAACAGAATCTACTTCACTTAATCGGAAATAGCCATAAGGATAGTTATCAAAATGGGTCATGTTTTTTATATTCCCTTTTACTTTTACCGGAACCGATTGAAAAGGCCCACCGGTGTTGCTTCCTGCCGTACTTATTAGAATATTCATGTAGTTAAAATACGCTTTTGAGATTCCGTAATGAGTAATCTCTACATGATCTCCTGGCTGCGTATCCTCTTGAAGACCGATACTATAAAATGTATTCCCTTGAAAAAAAGTATCGTCGGTTACATCATATCCTGGAATAGCATTGTTTACAAATTTATATTTATAAAGATAATAATTAGCTTGATTGGCAGGGTCGTCAAAATAGGCACTTATTTTAAGGGAAGGATTACCAAAACCTGAAACCTCTTCTTGAGTCACTGTATTGATTTTTGAAACCGATTTTAAACTTTCGGTAGCGGTATAAATTTGCCCATTATTAATCACAGTCAAAGTATAGGTTTCATCAATAATTGGCACAAAATCGTTGCATACATATTCTCCCGTATTTGGTGTTTCTATAAAATTAAAAATAGCATTAGCACTATTTTCTATATAAACTGTGGCGCCAGAAACTGTAGGTATTACATTGGAATAATAACTAGTTGTTGTAGAAAGTTTTATTTTTTGAATATTTCCAGCCGTTTCTTTTTGCCAATTAATAGAAGCTTCAATTACCAATCTTGGTTTTTCGGTATCCAAAGGCACATCCACAACATCCTGACAGCTGTTAAAAAATAGGGATAGCAACACGATGCCTATAAGGTTTATTTTATTTTTCATGGGTATATTTTTTAGATTTATTAATGAATTCATAGCAACTCTATTTTTAAAATTTGAAATTATAACTCACAGCTGGCACTATACCAAATATGGACGTTCGCAAAGCTTCATTTCTACCAGTATCAGCATTTTGCTGAAAATTTATTGACGCCGCATTTTTTTGATTATATAGATTGTAAATGCTGAACACCCATTCTGCCTTCCAACTTCTCTTGTCATTTCTATGAGGTGTTAAAGTGGCTGAAATATCCAAATGATGATAAATCGGCAACCTGCTTTCATTTCTTAATCCATAGCTTGGCACCGAAATATCTTGATAAGTATATTGCCCATTAGGGTAGGTAACAGGCTGCCCAGATTGCAAGGCGAAATTAGCCCCAAAGTCCCATTTTTTGTTCAAATTATAAGAACCCGTTACGGCAAGATTATGCAATTTATCATAGATAGAACTATACCATTTTCCATTGTTAATTCCGGTTTCAGATGCATTTCTTCCAGGTGTTTGTTGTTCCGATTTTGATAAAGTATAGGAAACCCAACCTGTCAATCGGCCTTCATTTTTGCGTAGCATAACTTCTAATCCATAAGAACGCATTTGTCCGTTCAGTATAATTTGTTCTAATGCTTTATTGGCAATTAGGTCAGCACCATCAATGTAATCAATTCTATTTTGTATTTTTTTATAGAAAGTTTCTACTTCAAGGGAATATTTGTCATTGCTAAAATTTCTGAAATACCCTAAAGCTACTTGGTCAGCAATTTGTGGCTTGATGAAGTTATCGCTAGGCGTCCATACATCAAGAGGAGTAGGTGATGAGGTATTTGAAATCAATTGTAAATACTGAACCATTCTATTGTAGCTGGCTTTTATTGATTGGTTTTCATTAAGTTGATAGGCTATTGAAAAGCGTGGTTCCAAATAATTATAACTTTGGATTACTTTGTTTTTTCCGTAAAATCGAGTGCCTATTGGTGTTGCTTTTTCATAAATCTGCAAATCTTGGTTAAATGTCAGCGGTTCATTATTGGCATAAAGGTTTACTGTAGATTCTCCCAATCGATAAAATGAGCTATATCTAAGGCCGTATGAAAGCGCTATTTTTTTAGAAATTTGTTGTTCCGCTTCGATATAAACGGAAGGTTCAAACGCATGCTTTTTTTCTAATTGGTCGTAATTAATTCCAGAATTTATGCTAGTTGGCGTTATTGTTCCTGGATTAAAGTCATAGTAAATTCCATTAACACCATAATTCAATTTGAATTTATCAGAAATATAGTTTTTGAAATCGTATTTGATATTGTAGTTTTTAATCCCAGAATCCCATTTGAAACGAACCAAATTCAGATTAAGACCATAATAATAATCGCTATAAATCATCGATAGATTTGAGAACAATTTATCAGAAAACAAATGGTTCCAGCGTAAATTTAAAGTCGTATTACCGTATGTATTAGCAAAGGTATTATTCAATTTAAATACATCACGCCCAAAATAGCCCGATAAAAATAGATTGTTGTTGGGAGTTACTCGATACGATAGTTTCGTATTCAAATCATAAAAATAAGCAGTATTATTTTTTTGCTTTTCTGAAAGTTTTAAAAATAAATGACCATAAGAGGCACGACCACCAATTAGGAACGAACCTCTATCTTTTACGATTGGTCCTTCGGCTAGTAACCTACTTGAAATTAATCCAATACCGCCATTCATGTGAAAACCGGTGCTGCTACCATCTTTTTGATAGATATCCAATACAGAGGATGCTCTTCCACCAAATCGTGTGGGAATACCTCCTTTGTATAATTTTAAATCCTTGATAGCATCTGGATTAAAAACCGAAAAGAAACCAAACACATGGGAAGAATTAAATATAGTGGCTTCATCGAGTAGAATTAAATTCTGGTCAGCACCGCCACCACGAACGTTAAAACCCGATGCACCTTCTCCAGCATTTGTTACTCCGGGAAGTAACAGTAGTGATTTCAAAACATCTACCTCACCAAGGACCACAGGCATTTTTTTGATGGTAGCTATTGAAAGTTTGTTGATACTCATTTCAGCTTTTCTAATATTAGTAGCTTTTTTGTTAGTGGTTATAACTACTTCTTCTATTACTTGTTCATTACTAGTAAGTTTGAAGTCGATTTTTGTGGTTTTGTTGAAATTGATGTTTTGCTCCAAAGTCTGATAACCAATACTACTTATTCTAATAGTATAATTTCCAGTTGGTATAGTGATGGAATAGAATCCGTATTCATTAGTTAGTATTCCAGTTTTTAATTCTGGGATATAGACAGTAGCGCCAATTAAGGTTTCATTGCTTTTGGCATCCGTTATGGTACCACTTAAGGTATATTTTTGATTTATGCTTCCAGATTGCTGCGCATGGATATTAATAGCAGAAAAAAGAAATATAAAACTTAGGTAACTTGTTAATTTAGAATTCATTGTAGTTCGTTTTATTTCGCCCAGAAGGGTTTGATTAATTTGTTTTGTATAGTATTTAAATACATTAGAATAAGGGCTGCAAGCGAGCAGAATACTATCCCTTGGATAGTTCCTTCTGGTCCAAATGAGCCACCAGTAATTAGTTCAGGTCCTGTTATTTGTGTAGTTAATAGACTATTCGCTTTTTCGTTTCCAGAAGTAATCGCTCCAAATATCCCTGACTGCATAAAATTCCATGCAAAATGAATTGCTATTGGAAGCCATAAATTTCTTACATAGATATAAGCAGCACCCATAAGTAGTCCTCCCTCTATGGCAACACAAGCCCCTGATAGTAAGCTACTATTAGGATTAAAAAGATGCAAAGCACCGAATATAATTGCTGAAATAAATAAAGCGAAATAACTCCCTAATTTTTCTTCCATAATTCGAAAAAGTATTCCACGAATTAAAATCTCTTCAAAAATCGCAACTGTAAAAGCTACAGTCAGCGGGATAATAATAAACGAAATAGGATTTACAGAAACTATGTAAAAACCATTTGTTAAGTAAATAACGAGAACGGTCAAACATTGAAGCGCAACCCCAATAAGACTACCTACCAGTACATTTCTTCCAATGCTTTTAGTTGAGATTTCAGTAATTTCTCGTTTTTCGATAAATTGATAAAAGAATTTATAAGCACTAATTACAGCTAGTGATGCAATTATACCTTTAAAAAGATTTCTAAAATCTTTGTCAAGGCTAGTTGATTCTAAAAGTTTTGTCGCCACGTTTTGTGCTATAATAAAGGCTACAAAACAGACCAAAAGACCTAATAGTAATCTTGTAAAAGGATTACTGAGTAATTTGTGTTTCACATTTTGATTGTTCATTCCTATTATTTAAATGATTAATTATAAGGTTTTTATATGATTTAGGTGCAAAATTAACTGTTAAGTTATATCACAAATAGGACAAATACATGGTTATATAGGACAAATCACTAATTATATGTTCTTTCTATATTGATATGGAGCGCATAAGCAATCATTACTAATTTTATTAGGACAAAAGTAGAACCCATAATCAAGTAAGAAATTACCAAATGATAAAAAATGCATTAGATTCTTGAGTTTGTAATCTACTTATCACCAACTGCTAATAAACCTTTACCTTTTTCAATAGTTCTTTTGGAATAGATTCTTTGTGAACCATCACAGATATAGTTTTCAAAAGCAAATACTCCTTCGACATATAAACATAACCACCACAATCAGCCATGGTAGACGAATTCTTAAGAATATAAAATGGTTTACCATCAGTGTCTTTTGCAATACCGATAATATGCATATTATGGTCGTCTTGAGTTGTATAATTATCAAAAGCCGTTTGTCGTGTTTGTTGTGTGATTTCCTCTTCTTCTTTATTTAATTTAGCGAAACCATTGTTAAATCCTTCATGAATATCACCATCCCAGCACACTGAATAATTGTTTAACAATGCATTATCGATAATAGTTAAAAAATCATTTATGGGTACATTCAGATACTGGTCATTATTCCAATTCGATGGCATTTCCAAAACAAATTTTGAATAAAAAGGGTGATGCATGTATGAGGTTACCTCAATATAATCATCCGGATTAATGCCGATGTTCTCTTTGGCAAATGATTTTGGAGTATAGATTTTCTCTTGATAATCAAATCTTTCAGGGGCTTTTGGAATAGTTTTACAAATTGTAGTCGCTATTGATTGTCTGTATTCTTTTGCTGTCATCGTTCCACGTCCGGTTTCTATGTAATGATTTACTTTGGCAGTTGCTTCCGTTTCCATGTTAAAATGATCGTGTACATCAGAGTTATCAATTTTGCCATTATAAACTTCTTCGGGAATTGCACCAAATTCTTTGTAAGCTTTCATCACATTAAAAGTCAATCCTCCTTCGTCAAATGCCTGTTTACCCTGCATTCTAATATAATGTTCCGCTTTGTTAAGATAGGTCGGAACAACAAAAAAAATGGAAGAAAGTACAACAGGTTTCTTACCAAGGCGTATAGCTTCCGTTTCAATAAAAGAAGTAGTGGCATGACTCCAACAAGTGCCTGTGTTTTGCTGGTCTTTTGTCGGCGTACTTTTTATTAACTTAACTATTTTGTACCCTTCAAATTGCGGATTTAAATGACTTTTTTGTATATATTCCACAGTGGTTGGCAATAACTTTAAGGAACTTGAATTTCCATTGCCAAAGAACCACTTGCCGTTAATCTCAGAATTGACAGATGAAAATTGTCCTTTATATTCTGCTCCTTTCCCCAGCCTTGTTGAAAAATCTACAAATAGGCTATCTTTATCAACGTGAGCATTCATAGACCATGTTTTTACACCTTGCTCCGGAATATCAAACGTGCCTTTAATAGTGTCATTAGTAATCTTAAAATGCAGTAATAAATTAATAGTCGGTCCGTTAGGAATAGCCATCTTTCCCGACCAAGATCCGACCGCTTTATTTGCTTCTTCCTTTTGTGCGAAAAGCGAAAAGCAAACAAATAGAAAGAGAATTGAAAAGTAAGTTTGTGTTTTCATAATATGCTTATTTTAAATATTTTAAGCAAAAGAATCTATTTGTTTTTCCATACACAATTCTTTTATTTAAACACAAAAAAATAATAGGTCAAATAAGCATTTCTATGGACGAATGAAATACGCATAGTAAAACGTGCAGTTGGAATAATTTACTTTCTATTGGCTGTAATTTTTTGATACCTTTGAAATTCAGAATACTAAATAACTCGATGTGCTAAAGAAATTAAAGTGGAAACAATATATCGCACCAACCCTGCATATCCTTGTATGGGCAAGCTTGTTTCTATTTATCTGGTATAATGCCAATACCATAGGACCCTTTCGCAAACAAGATGGCAGTATCTATCCACCCTTGTTATGGAGCACTGCAGCAAGCATTGCTTTGTTTTATGGTAACGCTCTTTACCTTATTCCACGATTTATTTCAAAGCAACGGTATAAGGAATATTTTCTTTGGGCCATTCTTTTGTACACCGCTATTGTAGCGCTAAATTCTACCCTGGACGATTCTTATGTGCTGTCGCTTACCTCATCTGAAAAAGAGCCATTGCTGGCAACTATTATACTTAATATCCAAAGCAAATTAGTCATCTTCTCGCTATCGTTGGGATATGGACTGGCAAGGCAATGGAATATAAACGAAAAAATTAAACAGAAATTAATTAGGGAAAAACTAGCCGCTGAACTCAAATATCTGAAAGCGCAAATCAATCCACATTTTCTTTTTAATACATTAAATATGGCCTATGCAAGTGCCATTAAAAGCAACGACAGCGGCACTGCCGATATCATTGAAAAGCTTTCAGTTTTAATGCGGTATGCCCTTTATGAAAGCAATGAAGATAAAGTAGCTCTCGAAAAAGAGATGAGTTATATTGACAACTATATTAAATTGCAGTTACAACGATTGTCACCAGAGTTAACTAGCCGAATAAATTATAGCGCTAAAGGAGATTGGCGAAATAGAACTATTGCTCCCATGATCCTAATACCCTATATTGAAAATGTTTTTAAGCATGGGATTATATTGACCAAAAAATCGGATGTAGTAATCAATATAACGTTAGCGTCGGATTCTTTGCTTCTTGAAACAAAAAACGGAGTGAACAAGATACCAAATAAGAAAGAAAATAACAATTCAGGCATTGGAATGCATAATGCGAAAGAAAGACTGAAATTGCTTTATCCAGACAAACATCACCTAAAATTCGAGACTGTTGATGGTATTTTTTATGTCTCCCTCAAAATACAACTTTAATTACTGACTTATGAAATGCATTGCGATTGACGACGAACCTTTTGCACTTGAATTAATTTCTGACTATATCAGGAAAACCCCTTTTTTGGAATTTGTCGAAGGGTTTACAAATCCATTTCATGCCATGGAATTTCTACTGAAAAATGAAGTAGACCTTCTATTTCTTGATATTAATATGCCCGAATTATCCGGAATTGAATTATTAAAAACTTTGCCTAGTTCCCCTAAAGTAATATTCACCACAGCTTATGCTGAATTCGGAGCAGAGAGTTATGATTTTAACACCATTGATTATTTAATAAAACCTATACGGTATGATCGATTTCTCAAAGCAGTTAATAAAGCGAATGATAATATTGCTCAGTCCAAAAAAAATACGGCAACTATTCCTCCGCCAGAGCAGGACAGAGAATCCATTCTTATCAAAAGTGGCACCCAGTTAATTCAGGTCGTAATTGACGATATCTACTTTATTGAAGGTGCTGGTAATTATCTCACCTTGCATACGAAGAATAAAAAAATAATGGTACTGCTTACCATGGGAGAAATTGTAAAAATACTTCCTTCTCCGCTTTTTGTCCGAATCCATAAATCCTTTATAGTGGCACTTAAGCATATCGAAATTATAGAAAAAGCCAGGGTTATCGTAAACAAAAAAGTAATTCCGGTCGGAATTACTTATCGAGAACATTTTTCTAAAATCATTAACAATGGATAAATAGTTTTACTCTTTAGTATAATAATTTATCTCATCCTCATTGTGTCCCTGTAATGTTCTTAAAAGTAGAATTAAAACTTATAGCCAGCTCTGCACGACATATAGGTAATATTCTTTCCTCTCCCAGTTTCTTTCACGTAGTCACCGGCAAAAAAGTAAGAGGCATCAAGTCCAATTGTAAAATGTTTGTTTAAAAAATAATTAGTTTCTAAAGCTAACAAATTGCCTATCTCTTTTTTAGTTGAGGCAAAAAGAACTGCCGGGTTGGGTCTTACTTCAATTGCAGCAGGTGAATAAGTACCATCTTTATCACTTTGTCTCCACATCCAATAACTGCTTACAAATACATTCAATTTTTTAATTGGATTGATTTTAATGTATGGATTAACATCTATTAGATTTGAAGAACCAATCGGGGCAGTCAATCCGTAAGGCGGTTTTGAAAACATCGTATTATAAGTGTTCAACTGACTGTCATTTGGATTTTTGTCACCCGACATATAATTGCTGGCTACACCAATTATAAAATTGTTTTTGCTTGTTAGCTTATAATTTATATCAGAAGCAAGTCCATAAGCACTAATAGTTAACCCGTTAAATTTTCCTGACTGATAAGTAGCTTCCAATTCATAGTTTAATTTTGAATTATCAGAGAATAGCCTGAATCCATAGTTCTGTCTGGTTTCAGTTCCTGCAACATAATTATATTTTCTTCTGTCTGAGTGATAATTCACAAAATAATAATCAAATAATAGTTTATGAGGAATCACTTTTTCAGTAGCATAAATACCAGCTATTTCATCTTTAGAGGATTCATCATCAAAATTACCTTGTTTAACAAGTACTGGTGTAGCAATAAAAGCATCTACTTTCCATTTATCCGTATGGTATTTAATAATTGCAGCATCAAAGGCTAGTCGGTTATTTGGTCCTTCTCGGAAAGTAAACAAACGATGACTGCCATAAAAAACTTCTTGTGTTCCTAAACGAACCATCCAGTTTTTATCAAATGTATAGTCTAAGAATGCCTGATGCAAACTTATTTGGTTTTCATCTATTTCAGCGGTAAGCGGATTCGGGTTGAAGAAACGAAAGGTACTTTCAAATTGTACAAACACTCTCAATTTATTTCCCAGTTCTACATTGGTATGTGCCATAGCTCTATGCCATAACTGCTCCGTAAATGTTCTTGAAAAAGTGGGAGGCACATCACCAAAATTGGGATGGTCATAATATTGATATTGTTCTCTTATTTCACCCCCAAAAGAAATTGTAGCATTTTTGAAAAGAGGTATGTATTTTAACTTGTCAAACCCTTTTTTAACAACGGTGTCATTTTTCAGGTAACTAAAGTTATCATTGTATCTCTCCCAACTAATTTGACTTTGTGCCAAAGCAGAGCTCATGATAAGTAATAATGTTATGATTATTTTTTTCATTTTAGATTTAAATTAGGGGCACTATCCAAAAGAATAGTGCCCCAATAATTAATTGTTGTTTTTTGATAGTAATTAAGGTTTGATTACATGTCCAGTACCCGCACCAAAGACACTTTTACGAAACATGAATTCTAATTGTCTCATCGTTGTTGGAATTTCATCTGGGAAATACGGAAAGTATTGTGGTGAATTTTCAATGACTGTTGGGCTCACCGCATTAATACGAATGCCATTCCCTAATTCAATAGCTGCTCCTCTTACAAAACCTTCTACTGCTCCGTTAGCTGCTGAAGCATTGGCAAAATTTATTTGAGGTTCGTTAGTTAATGCTCCAGTAATTAAGGTGAAAGATCCTTTAGGGTTGATGTAGTGTTGACCAATCAGCACTAAATTAATTTGTCCCATCATTTTACCTTCAACACCATTTCTGAATGTCTCGTTGTTCAATTTACTCCACGGACCTACAAACGTTGGACCCGCTGTTGATATCAAAGCATCAAACGGACCTACTTGTTGAAACATCTTTTCGATGGATTCGGTAGAAGTAAAATCTGCCTGAAAGTCTCCGCCTTCAGAACTTACTTTTATTACTTCATGTTCATTTTCTAAAGCACTTACTAAGTGTTTTCCCATTGTGCCTGTAGCACCTACGATAATAATTTTCATTTGTTTTTGATTTTAATTAATGATTATGATTGAAACTATTTTGATTTAAAATTTTCGAATATGATTTCTTTGTTGACCATCATGCCTGCTGTAGTTCCCATAGAAACTACATTGGCGACAGTGCGGAGTCGTGATACATTATCGCCACAAGCAAAAACTCCGTCGACTGTAGTTTTGTGCTGAGGATCAATTTTGATATAGCCTTCTTCTGTCAGGTTACAACCTAAACTTTCCGGTATATGACTATGCTGTTCAAATAATGTCCGGGTATATATCGCATTGACAGCCTCTTTTTTTCCGTTTTTAAAAATGATATGCTGAATGTGACCATAATCATGTTCAAAACGTTCTATTGCTGTTTCTACTATTGCTATGTTGTGACTTTTTAACAGTTCAGCTTGTTCAGTAGTTAAAGTAGATTTGCCATTAGTATAAATTGTTAATGCACTAGTCCAGTTTGAAATCAGCTTGCCAAACTCAAAGGCATAGTCACCATTACCCAGGATTCCGGTAATTTCATTTTTGACTTCATATCCATGACAATAAGGGCAATGCAATACAGAGATACCCCAGCATTCTGAAAAGCCATCTATGTTAGGCATATTATCTTTAATACCCGTTGCAAAAATTAATTTCGATGCAGTAAAAATTTCACCTGATGCAGTACTAATTTCAAAGCCGTTTTCTGTTTTAAGTCCTTTAACGGCAATACCTTTAAAAAAGGTTACAGTAGCATACTTTTCAACTTGTTGTTTTGCCACTGCAGTGATTTCAGCAGGAGTTTTGCCATCCTGTGTAATGAAATTATGCGAATACGGTGTTTGCCTGTTACAGGGTTTTCCGCTGTCTATTATCAAAACATTTTTCAAGGCTCTACCCAAAGCCATGCCTGCTGCAAGACCGGAATAACTGCCTCCAACAATGATTACATCAAATACTTTTTTGTCATTCATAGGATTATAGTTTGAAAGTTTTGTTAAATCGAATGGTACTGAAAGTGCGATTAAAGCCATACCACTTTGTTTAATGAATTTTCGCTTTGATTTGGAAACCAAAACCATCTTTTTATTTTTTATCCAGTTTAGAAGAAAATGAGCGAAGTAGTAAATCTAAGATGGGCACGCCAACAAAGATGATCCAAGGAACCAATGTGATGGTAAGTAAAAAGGTTCTTAAGAAAAGAGGTAGTGCTGATAATTCTTTGCCAAACAGCATAAAGAATAAAGTGATTGAAGGATAAATTACCACCCAAATTTTTAAAGAGGCAATTAATTTCATTTTCGTTTTCATGTGATTACTTTTTGTGTTACTATATTATTACGGTACAAAAGTACTGCGGGTAGTAACGTCAGTAATAGGACGAAAATGGAGTTTGACAGGACTTATTTCAAGTTTTGTCTAAAGGCTTCAGGAGAATAGCCTGTATGTTTTTTAAAAAACCTTATAAAGTAGGAAGCGTCTTCATAACCAAGGTGATAGGCTATCTGATTTACTTGATTTGATGTAGCAAGCAAATATCTTTTAGACTCTAGAATGATATATTCATTTATAAGTTCTGATGCCGTTTTATTCAACAATGTTTTGGTAATTGTATTCAGTTGATGAAGAGAAAGATTTAACATATCTGCATAATTTGATACTTGCTTTTCAGTAGTAATATTATTTTCTAAAAGCTCGAAAAAATCTTCAAGCCGTTCCTGCATATACGGATTGGCACTTCCAGCATGAACTGTACTAGAATCTTTCTGACGGATAATCTCGATAAAAAAAACGCCAAGATTTGCTTTTATAATTTCTTGGAAACCTTTTTGTTTGTCGGTGTACTCTTGAAAAATATAAGTTAGTAAAGAGAACAGTTTTTTAAATTTTTCGGCATCCGTCTGATAGCAATTTTTCCCGCTGGCTTTGCGCAGGTGATGATTGGATGCTTTGTCGTGTGGATGATAAAAGTCGGACTTAAATTCTAACAAAAAACCTTTACTTTCTGCTTTCAGCGTGTGTTGATGTACTTGACCTGGACGCATAAAAAAAATGGTGTAATCGCCAACTTCATAAGGGGTAAAATCTATTTCATGTAGCCCGGCACCTTTTTCTAAAGCCAGTATATAAAAAAAGTCGTGTCGGTGTAGTTCCTGAGAAATGTCTTTTCCTGCAAGTACTTCTTCAACATCGCGAATACTAAAGCCTTCAGAAAAATGCTGTTCCTTTTGGGGTGCATTAATTTTACGTATAGGAATGTCTTTCATTGAATTGAACGTTAAATTACGGCAAACGACTTAATGCAAAGATATAAACAAAACCCTATTTACACTAAACTAAACTCTTAGAGAAATTTGCATTTTAGTTTTTTTATTGAACAAATTCCAGTATTAAGTTTTTAATAATTTGAAGGCAAAATTTTTCTTCAAAAATTACCTAGTGGTAAAAAACACTAGAGCTGTGCTTTTATTCTGCTTAAGGATTGTTCCGTTATACCTAAAAAGGAAGCAACTACTTTATTGGGTAATGTCAAAACGATCTCCGGTCTAGTTTGAAGGAGATTATTATACCTTTCTTTGGCATCTAAAGTTATTAAAGTCTCTACCCGTGCAGCATATTTGATTGCTACTTTTTCTAAACTAATCAGGTATACTGCTCTAAAACCAGGACTGGAGTTAACTAGATGATAGAACTTCTCTTTGGTAAAAACCAAAAATTCTGTATCCGCAAGGGCTTCAATGTATTCATGAAGTGGAGAATCTTTTAAAAAATTTATTGCCCAGCAATATTGATTTTCAAAAGCTATTGTGCTAGTACATTCGTTCCCTTTTTTATCTAAATAATAGGTTCGCAAGCAACCTCTATATATAAAATACAATTCTTTAACTTCAGAACCCTCTTGTTTTAAAATGGTATTCTTATTAATGCACTTCGTTGAAGTATTGGCTATAATCAATTCTATTTCCCATTGCTCAAGTCGAGTTAATGACTGAATTTGATCGATATAATGTGAAACAATTGGATTCATAATTACTGAGTAATGTATTTTTAGTCAATCTGTAAATTATCTTGTCTATCAAATGTAATCTATTTATAGTTTAACGCTCCTAAAAACACTTTAAAACATATCTTAAGCATTTTTGTCAAAGAGCTTAATCTAATAATTTGTCATTCTTAAATTGACATTTACGGACAAATAATATTTCTTTTCAATCTATTTTTTATTAATTTTATACTCAAAACTTCTCATAATGCAAGGCGAAATACTCTTAGTAAAAAACATGGTGTGCCACAGGTGTTTACTTGCTGTGGAAACCGTGTTACAGAATTTATCCATTCCCGTTCAAAGTGTAACGGTAGGAGAAATTCATCTGTCCGAAGAAATTTCCGCTGAAGCATTAGAGAACCTTAGCCATAACTTATCGGCTATTGGTTTGGAGTTATTGGATAATAGACGAAGCGGCATGATGGAAAAGATAAAGCAACTCGTTATCAAAAAAGCACGTAATGAAGTTGGGGCTGCCGATAATAAAAAGACATTGTCCTTATATCTTACGGATAACTTATTCCATGAATACACTTATTTGAGTAGTTTGTTTTCTTCCATAGAAGGACGTACCATTGAGAACTACTATATTGAGCAACGAATAGAAAAAGTAAAAGAGTTATTGGTCTATGGAGAAATGAACTTATCTGAAATAGCATTTGCCATGGAATACAGCAGTGTTGCCCATTTATCAAGTCAGTTTAAAAAAGTGACTGGTCTAACACCTACCCACTTCCTTAAAGTTGGGTCTCAAAAGCGAAAGTTATTAGATCAAGTATAAAACCCAAAATTGTGTAAACGTAACCCAAAGATCTGTAATCGCTAGCAATGCATTCCATTATAATTTTGTCCCATAAAATAGTAACAAATAAATTTTAAAAATTATGAAAACATAAAAAGTAAATGGTAGAGCGATTTCAAATGCAAATCAAAAATGCAACAATCCAAATTGCACCTGTGAAAACTGTAACTGTGGAGACAATTGTACTTGTATAAGCTGTAATTAATAATCTATACCTTGAATAACTAGCCACTCATTGAGTGGCTAGTTTTTTAGTTAAGTTTTCAAATCAAATAAGAAATATAGTATAGTAATGAATGTATGCAACATATAGTTGTAGTACAAAAAATACTGCAGAACATTTCAATAATAAAATGAATAATTAAACTAGTAAAAATAACAATCATGAGAAATTTAAAATCCTCAGCAATCATAGCGTATCTATTGATGGTAAGTATCACCAAATCCTCAGCACAAATACAGAAAACAGAAGTTCTTACTTTAGGTACATTCCATTTTGCATTTCATAATAGAGATATCAAAAAATTCGAAAAAGAGGAGCAGATTGATGTACTTGACAAAAAATGCCAAGACGAAATTATTAAAATTGTAGAACAGTTGGCAAAATTTAAACCGAATATTATAGCAATAGAAGTAGATCCAGCGCTGCAATCAAAAACAGATTCACTATATAACTGTTATCGTAAAGGCACTTATCAACTTAACAAGGAAGAGCATCAGCAAATTGGTTTTAGACTGGCCAAAAAACTAAATTTAGATAAACTGTATTGTGTTAATGACTGGGGGCATAATTACAACGAAATCGACAGCCTATTGAGCAATGATTCAATAGGGAGAAAAAAATTCATAGATTTTTTATCCAGTAATCCAGACTCTTCGCTTGTTCACTACTCGAAAGATCTCTTTAAAACAAAAGGAATCATCGCACACTTAAAAGAAATTAACAAGCCAGCGAACTTAAAAAAAGATTTAGGAAACTACTTAATAGGTGCTTTTAAATATGAGATACCAAGTAATAGCTCATTTGGAACAGATTTTACAACTGGATGGTGGTTCAACAGAAACCTGCGAATATTTAGAAACATTCAAAAAATCAATACAAGTTCGAATGACAAAATAGTAGTAATTTATGGTGCGGGTCATATGAATATATTGAATATACTTTTTGACTGTTCTCCTGAATATAATCGGGTTAGTACAAACAAGTATTTAAAATGAAAATAACAATTAGTCATAATCTAAAAAAACGTTTTATGAATAGCTGATATCGAATAAGAATATAGAATTTTTGTGATGACAAACGCATTAAAGACCTAACAAACTATCAGTACAATTTAAAAAGTAGTAAAAACATATTAGTAACTAATTACTTTTTATAACTCACCACTTAAAAACAATTATTTTGACTGTAATACAAGAACCCAAAATTGTGTAAACCGAACCCAAAGAACTGTAATAGCCACCTAAGCAATTCATTATACTTTTGTCATGTAAAACAATAACAAATAAATTAATCATTATGAAAACACAATCATCAATCGAAAAAGGGACTTCAATCGAAAACCAAAAATGTAGCAATCCAAATTGCAACTGTGAAAACTGTACTTGCGGAGACGACTGCACTTGCGCAAACTGTGGCACCACTTGCAACTGTGGAGACAATTGCAGCTGTGAAAACTGTACTTGTACCACTTCTAGCTGTGGCGAAAACTGTACTTGTGAGAACTGTAAGTGTGGGGATAAATGTACTTGCGCAAGTTGTAATTAAAACTCCTTAACATTTTAAAAACCACTCCAAAAGAGTGGTTTTTTTATTGCTGTAAATCAGGCAATTCTATTTCGAATGTCCTTATTTGACATCTCATTGTCATTTTTACCATACGCCTTCAAAGTATTTTTGCCTTGTTAAATCATTGAAAACAAACACTATTATGAAAAAATTCATTTACCCATTCTGTACGTTGCTATTGTCATTCTTTTTTTCCTGTGAGAGAAATGAAAAACTAAATTCAATTCTGAATTCCGCATTTTCTATTGAATCTGTAGAAAAAGGGAAAGTCTATCCTATAAAAGTTTATTTGCAAGAAGACTATAGTTACATCACAGATACCGATGTATATTAAATTAGAAATCAAGTTTCAATCATCAAAAATTAAAAATCAATCATGAAAAAATCAAATCTTTTATTACTAATTTTAGTAACTGCTATATTCTCAATAGGGAATATGATAGCACAAACAAAAAAAGCGCAACCCGATCAGATTATTGGTTTGTATTGGTCTCCAAAAAAAGATGCAAAAATCAGCATTTACAAAAGAGGGAATGACTACTACGGAAAATCGGTTTGGGTAGCCAAATCCCGCAAGGATACTGAAAATCCTAACGTAAACTTACAGTCAAGAGAAGTGCTGGGCATTGAATTGCTTTCGGGATTTTCATTTGAAGATAGTACTTACTCAGGAGGCACTATCTATGATCCCGAAAGTGGGAATACCTACAAATGTAAAATGACTATTGAAGGAAACAAACTAAAAGTAAGGGGATATATTGGTATCTCTTTATTTGGGAGAACCGAACTATTCGAAAAAATCAACTAAATAATTAAACTATGCTACAAATTCTTTTTTGGGCTGTAGTGTCAGCCGTATCCATAATGCCATTGGTTTATCTGCTCAGAAAGCATTTTTCTGCCCAACTGTTAGCAGCTTCTTTCCTTATTGCTATGGCATTTATCTATGTGGGGTTTGCACTCAAAACCGATTCGGTAATCGATATCATTTTGGAAACTTCAGCTGCAATACTATTTTTCTTTATAGCCTTAATAGGTTATACTAAAAATCCCAAATGGATTGCAGTAGGAATCTTGCTCCATGGTCTTTGGGACACAACGCACCACCTATTTCTTAATCATGGAGTTCCGGCTTCATATTGGCCTTTATATTGCCTAACCATCGATTTTATCTGGTTTGTATATTTCTACAGGATGTTCAGCAAACAGGCAAATGACGAAACAAAAAAACTATAATACTAAAAATCAATTAAATCATCTTGGAAAAAATGAAAGCAGCAGTTTATTATGAATATGGCATTCCTGAGGTTCTTCAGGTAAACCAAATAGAAAAACCAACCCCGAAAAAAAATGAAATTTTAGTCAGAGTTAGAGCCACAGCTGTTAATTCTGGTGACATTCGTTTACGAAAAGCAGACCCATTTGCGGTCCGGTTCTTTTTCGGTGTAACAAAACCCAAAATTAATATCCTCGGAAGTGTTTTTTCAGGGGAAATAGAAAGGGTAGGAGAAGAGGTAAATAGCTTTAAGGTGGGTGACTTAGTTTTTGGCCACACCGATATGAGTTTTGGTGCATACGCGGAATACATCTGTATCCCTGAAAATACTTCCGTAGCATTGAAGCCAAAAAACATAACGCATAATGAAGCAGCTGTCATTCCTTTTGGCGGGGTTACTGCCTTGCATTTTATCAATAAAGCAGATATAAAACCTGGCCAAAAAGTGCTTGTAGTAGGTGCTTCCGGTGCCGTAGGGACAGCTGCCGTTCAATTAGCAAAAGCTTTTGGTGCTGAGGTTACGGGAGTTTGCAGTACTGCAAATGTCGCGTTAGTAAAATCACTAGGCGCAAACAAAGTAATTGATTACACTAAAGAAAACTTTAATCAAAACGATGAAATGTATGATGTAATTTTTGACACGGTGAAAACAATAGCGGTGTCTAGTAGTCTAAAGTCTTTAAATAAAAATGGTGTAATGATTCTTAGTGCAGCCGGAATGTCGGAAATGCTTCAAGGGGCATGGATTTCTATGACAAGCAATAAAAAGGTAATTACTGGCGTAATCAACCATAAAGCTGCTGATATTGTATTTCTAAAAGAACTCATCGAGGAAGGCAAATTGAAGCCTGTAATAGACAGGACTTATCCATTAGAGCAAATTGCAGAAGCACATGCTTATGTGGAGAAAGGTCATAAAAAAGGTAATGTAGCTATAGAGATATAACTAAAAATTAAGTACTTTTTTTAATTTAACAAGTAAATAAAAAAGCGGAACAACTTAATGTTCCGCTTTTATTTTTAATATCCGTTGCAGCTGCCTTGCTGATTTGTAACCACATTTTGAAGCGATATATTCAATGGTATATTCCGGATTATTCATCATAGTGTTGGCATATTCCTTTCGCAATAATGTCAGATATTCCAAAACCGTTGAACCTGTTTTTTCTTTAAATACTCGGCTGAGGTTTCTCGGACTCATATTGACCATCTCAGCCAACATTTCTATACTATTTTCTTGTGATAAATTATCAATGAGATAATCCTGTACTTTGTGAATTTGCGGGTTAATGTGATTTCGGTAATCCAGGTAAATGCTATGTTGTTTATGGGTTCCGCTTCTGCGGTTATAAACTACCAACTCTCTAGCTACTTTATGGGTGAAAAGAGGGCCTTTTAAGTCCTCCAAAATGGCTAGAGCCAAATCGATTCCGGCACTAATTCCTGCGCTCGTATACACATTATTACTTTTGACATATAAAATATCCGATAATACCTTGGCTTGTGGAAATTGTTCTTGTAAAGCTTCAACTCTGCGCCAATGTGTGGTACATTCGGTGTCTTTTAGCAAACCGGCCTTACCTAGAGCAAAAGCACCATTGCAAATAGAACAAACAGTACTATGATTGTCTGAAGTGTTTTTTAACCAGGTGAAAAAATCCTTTTCTGCTCCAAATGAAATACTGCTGACATAGTCAAAGTTCATACCGGGTACAAATACGTAATCTCCTTCTTTCAGTTTAGCTTCCGAATAGTGGCTGATTTTCCCAAATCCCAAACCTGCAGTTGATATTGGATCAGCAGCAAAAGAATAGAATTTAACTTCGGCGTCAAAGCCATACGAAATAGCTTCCATAAATACTTGTACGGGTCCCGCTAGATCTAATAGTTCCACTGTTGGGGGAATAATAAATGCGATTGTTCTCATAATTGATTTTCTGATTTTTGATTAGATAAAGATAAACAAAAGCCCGTCATTCGACAGACAAAATGATGCCTGATTCGCACGCGGACTTTATTAATAATAAAGATGAAAGGTATTGTTAATCGGGAAGTTCTTCAATTTCAATTCCAAATTGAAGCATAGCTGCTTTCAAAATTGAAGTAACATCGCTTTCACTATCAACTCGAAGAATATTGTCGCAGTCTTCTAAGTCAAAATTCCACACGGAACCGATTAGTAATTGGTTCAATTTGGGTTGCAGTTTTTTGGCTTTAGATTTACTGTTAACACTGGTTTTATACACTAGAATCATAATGGTAAAGTTTAAGTTTATAAAATTGTTGCTGTTTTCTGATTACAAAGATGCGTCCAATACAAGTAAGTTATATGACAAGTTGCTGTCAGAAACGGACAAATAAATCGCTGTCCTTTATTGACACTTAGTTGTCTTTTTTACAATTACTTACCGCCATAAATTTGCCAGTGAAAAACAATACAACTAAAAAATAATTTATCATGAAAACAACATCTATGACTTTCGGAATTTTGACAACATTGATCTTCAATTCTGCATTTGCCACTACTTTAACAAAACCAGTATTGGATATAGAATCCGATACTATTGTAGTGAGAAACGCTATTTACCAAAAAACTATTGAGGAAGTTATTAAAGAAGATAATCTAATTACTGAGGTAACGGATTTAGAATCCGATACGATTGCAACATGGACAGATAGCAGTGAAAAAACAATGAAAAAAGTAATTAAAGAAGACAATCTAATTATTGAAAACAATCTAACCAATGAGATATTTCCTTTGGATTTTGATTTTATTAATGAATCGGCTTTAAAAGTGAGTCAAGAAAAACGTCAAAATAGTTTTTCGCAGAAAACTTATTTAAAATCATAAAAATGTAAATTGCTGTAAAGGATACTAAAAGCTAGTGGCAAATGTCAAAAGTTCACTTAAATAAATATATTTGTGAATCTAAAGACAAAGCTATAACTAAATGAACAGCAACATTTCTAAATTTCTATACACACTTTTCCTGTTGTTCATCTCTTTCATAGTTCATTCTCAAGGCAATGTTGAAGTTGCTTATTTCAATTATGCTATTGTGCCACAATCCAATTTTAAAGAAGGTACGGGAAATGCGAGTTTGAAAAATATAGAATGTAACCTTGTTACGCCTACCATCACTTTAGGTCAGCAAACGAAGCTAAACACCATCCTTTATTACCGTTTGTCGCAATATAATTATGACAGTCCCACACTTGAAAGTTTAGATTTACCTGAGCAATTGCATGAAGCGAAGCTTACTTTTTTGATGCGGCATACTTTCAATCCCAATTGGGAGTTGCTTTTGGTGCCGCGTATCAACATCCGAAGTGATTTTGAAGCCGCTATTGGGAATAAAGATATCTTTCCGGCATGTTCTGCCATTGTGATGCGCACTTCTAAGAGCAACACTAAATTTAAATGGGGTTTGGGGCTAAATTACAATAATGATTTTGGTAAAAACAGTATTATACCCATCGTGGCTTTTGGGTTTTCTAATGAAAAAATGCGCTTCAATTCGTATTTTCCCAATAATGCGAATATTGTCTTTTTACCCAATAAAAAAATTGAGTATGGGTTTGGTTTTTCAACTGATGCCACGCTGGTTCACGTTAATACCGATAATGCTGTGGCCTACTTAAGAACACTGAATTTCAATATCAATCCCACTTTTGCTTATAATGTGGCTTCTCATGTGTGGCTCAACCTAAAAGCGGGTTTTGTTCTTAGACGAAATTTTGATTTGTATACCAATAATTTTGAAGCACCTTCTGCCGATTTTGAAAATAAATTAAAGGCGTCGGTCTTTGTGCAAATGGGTGTTAGTCTTCGTTCCAAACAATAAAAAACCCGATAGTTTTATCGGGTTTTTTATTGCTAGTTTAACATTCGTTCCCGAATATATTTCACTGGCGAACTTCCAAAGCTCAAGAACTTCTCGTGGAAATCCTTTAAGCTGTATTTGGCACCCATTTTCTTTTGGAAATCATCTCTAAGCTGCTGAATGGCCGTTGCTCCGCTATAATACGAGCAAAGTTGCACTTGAGAAAGTGTGGCTCTGTGGTACTTTTCTTCAACCTGTTGGTCCGTTTGAAAGCACTCTTTTGATAATAAATTTACAATGTCTGCTTTTGGTTTGTTCAAACACTGAATGTCATAATCAATGATAACATTGGCTAATTCGCGTAATTTCCAAACTCCCAAAGCCAATTCGATTTCTGGTTCGTGATTTCCCCAGCCGTTTTCTACCATCATGCCTTCGCAATAGACAGCCCAACCTTCAATCATAGCACCATTTTGGAAAACAGAACGCAACACATCAGGTGATTTTTTGTTGTTATAAATTCCCTGAACACAATGTCCTGGAACGGCTTCGTGGATAGACAATATCTGAGAAGTATAAGAATTCGTTTCGCGCAAAGCACTTTCGGCTTTAGCTGGAGGATAAAGTGTTAAATCGTCAATATTATAATAAGTTGTTCCCTTTTTTTGGTAGGGCGGAATAAACTCGGCATTAGCCATGGCAAAACCTCTAGCGTATTCGGGCATGTATCTTACTACAATTGGAGTAGAAGTAGTGTCAAAATCGAATAAGTCTTTTTCGATGATGAACTTTTTCAGTTGCGTAACCTGGTTTTTAAGTGTGCCATAGAATTTAGCAGGAGTAGGGTGTACAAGTTGCATTTTACTTAACACCATTCGGATTACGTCTAAACTGTCTTTTGGTTTGGCTTGTGTTGGGTAGTATTTTGCCCAGACTTTTTCTGATGTTGCGTACATTTTGTTGTGCCACATTTTTTTATCGGCGACAGCCTTGTCATAAATCTGTTCTGGAGTAAAATCGGTGGCTAAATCGTATTTGAATTTCTCGGCAAATAGTTTTTTCCCAATTCGGTAATCTTTGAATTTGAAATTCTTATCGTCATCAATTTTTTGCAAACCACTCACATAACCATTCATAGCCGTTACAGCTTTGGCGATGTTTTTCTGTAAAGCATCTTTATCTGCTGAATTTAAATGTGATGCCGCAATCGAATCGGTTAATGATTTTCCAAAAATCCCCAAACCACCTTTGTTTTGGTTGATAGCCATTTCCAAATGTTCTTTGGTTGGTTCTTTCAAATTTTCCAAGGCTGCTTTGTAGTAAGCATCCGTATTTTCCAAATATTTGCTTAATATTTTCAAACGTTCATCCAATGAAGCATAAGGCTGGTTGATGATGTAATCGCAGGAACCACTAATGTTATAAATGGAAGCGTCCCATTCTTGTTGTTTGAAAACGGTAGTATACCAAATATCGCTTTCCAATTGGTTTTTGATAATGTTGCTACTGATTTTGTTATTGTCGCTTAGTTTGTCAAAATCCTGCGCTTCTAAATCAGCTAACCATTTTTTGGAAAAAGCTACATTGGCTTCAAATGCAGCACTATTAGGTACAACCAATTTATCGTAATATTTTCCGTAACCCTGAGCAATTGAACCTGAAGGATATTGTTTCCAGTAAGCATCTAAAAACTTGGTTTCAAAGGATGCAAAGTCAGCATCGGTATTGCTGTTGCTTTCTTTTTTATCCGATTTGCAACTAACTAGAGTGATGGTAAGCAAAACAAGAAGTTTCGCAATTGTTTTTTTCATGAGATTGATTGGTTTAAATAATAGGATTACGAATTTACGAAATTATGTTGAGTGTGGTATTATTTCCTTGATTTTTAAAGTAGTTGAGGAAATTAAATCGAAATAAAAAACCGACTACTTTGGGTAATCGGTTGTATAATTTATTTGGAAAATTATTAATATTCTACATATTCGGTTATCTCTAGTCCATAACCAATTAATCCCACCCGCTTGGCATGTTGCGCGTTGGAAATCAATTTTATTTTAGAGATATCAATATCGTGTAGTATTTGAGCGCCAATACCAAAGTCTTTGATGTCCATTTTTATTTGTGGCGCTTTGTAAATACCTTTAGCTTGCAAGGCTTTGAGCTCGGTCATTCTGTTTAATATATCCGAAGACTGCACTTCTTGATTGATAAACAGTATAGCGCCTTTTCCTTCTTCGTTAATGCGTTTGAACATGTCGTCCAGCTTTTTACTAAGATCGTTGGTCAAAGTGCCTAAAATATCATTATTTACTTGTTTAGAGTTGATGCGGGTTAATATTGGGTCACCCAAATTCCAACTTCCTTTGGTTAAAGCAATATGTACTTGGTTATTGGTTGTTTGTTGATAGGCTCTCAAACGGAAAGTACCAAAACGGGTTTCAATTTCGAAATCGTCTTTTTTGACAATCAAACTATCGTGCTGCATTCTGTAGGCGACCAAATCTTCAATAGAAACCAATTTCAAATTGAATTTTTTGGCTACTTCAAAAAGCTCGGGTAATCGAGCCATGGTACCATCTTCATTCATAATTTCAACAATAACACCAGCCGATTTAAAGCCCGCTAATCTTGCAAAGTCAATGGCCGCTTCGGTATGTCCGGTTCTACGTAAAACGCCACCTTGTTTTGCGGTAAGTGGAAAAATATGTCCAGGTCGCGCCAAATCATAAGGTTTTGTATCTTCATTTACTAATGCTAAAATGGTTTTGGCTCTGTCAGCAGCAGAAATTCCTGTGGTAACGCCGTGTCCTTTTAAATCTACAGAAACGGTGAAAGCAGTTTCTAAATGATCGGTGTTATTGGTTACCATGGAACGCAGTTCTAAATCGGCACAACGCTTTTCTGTCAATGGTGCGCAAATTAATCCTCTACCATGGGTTGCCATGAAGTTAATCATTTCGGGTGTTACCTTTTCGGCTGCAGCCAAAAAATCGCCTTCGTTTTCTCTATCTTCATCATCCACAACGATAATAATTTTGCCATTTCGAATGTCTTCTATAGCTTCTTCAATCGTGTTGAGTTTTATTTTATCGATACTCATTAGTTGGTACTTTTATTAAATTCGGATACAACTTCTTTTAAATAACTTCTATTATAGAAATAGAATAAGATAAAGAAAGGAAACCCAGCTGCAACAACTAAGTATAGATTTAAGTCTAACTTTTTATTGCTAATTGTTCCTATTTCATCTAATATTTGTTGTGACTTAAACAATGCTGTATAAAAAACACCAGCAATGATGAAAGCTAATATAATAGCAATAAGGGTACTGGGTTTTCCAAAAAAGGATAGTCCTAACATTGCTATATAGACAACCATAGTTACCTTGCTATACTTTTTATATTGTTTACTAAGTTCTTCAACTTTATTATAATCAACATTATAAAGGTTATTGTTAAGCAATAACTCTTGTTGTGTAATATTTCTTGACTCTAGTATTTTTAAAGCTTTGTTTCGGTAGTCGTTTGTATAACCAAATTGTTTTGCGTCTTTTACAATCTTGATTAATACATCGTTATCAAAATTGTTGAGTTTTTCCCAATCGGTATCTTTTACAACAGTAACTTGTTCCATGTCTATAACGGGTTGCTGTGCTAATTGCTCTTCGGTTTTGGCAGGAATGAATCGGTTGTAGATAGCAGTTATCCAATCAAGATTTATAGTAATACCTCTATCATTTGTAGCTCTTTTGGTTAATAAAATTGCTAATGGAGATAGCACCATAGAGGACATCCAACACCCAAGGAAAGGTGGAATACCATTTTCTTCGGCTACTTTTTTACCAAAAGTATTAATGAAATGGAAGGTTATAAAAATCAAAATAGCGAAGACAATTGGAAGTCCCAAACCTCCTTTTCGAATAATGGCACCCAATGGTGCACCAATAAAAAACATCAACAAACAGGCAAAAGCAATTACAAATTTGTCATACATGGCAATCCAATGGATGTTGATATTCTTTTGCTTATTCTCGAATTCATACTTATAACTCTCAACAGAAAAAGCTGTGGCATCCACGGAACTAGTTGCGACTTTTAACAACTGCTGTTTTTGACTGTTAGTAAAATGATCCAAAAGGTTATCAGGTTTGGTAGTTGCTTTTGGCTCTCTTTGATTGATAACAATACCTGTTCGTTGGTATATATTATCTGCAAAAGAGCTTATGTCTTTGTTGTAGTTTTTATGTAAGGAATCAATGGTGTAGCTCAATTCTCCAACTGTAAGCATGGTATTGGTGTTGGAGATTTGTTCTTCATTCATATCGGTATTATTCAATTTGGATAAATCAATATTTATAACATATTGTTTGAATTCGCTTTTGGCAAAAGGCAAGTTTTTTCGGTCTTCGAATTTTTTCGGAATAATGTCTTCATAATAATTCCCGTCATGAAGAATTAGTTTTAGAATATTGGAGTCTTCCTTGCTTATCAATTCTCCTTTTTTGGCTTTGATAACGGTATTACTTCCGGAACCCATTTGCGATTTTTTGTGAATCGTAATGCCGTCCAAAAGATTTCCGTTTTCGCCTGATTTCTTTTCTACTTTGATATTGTAGGCACCTACATCGCTAAATTGTCCTTCGGCAATAGCCATAGCAGGTTTTACTTGGGCAATATTTCTTCTGAAATTTACGAATTTATATTCGGCGTAAGGAATAACATTGTTGGCAAACCAAAAGGCAACAAAACTCAAGAGAACGATGAATACAATTAAGCTTTTCATGGCTCGTTGTAGAGAAATTCCAGCCGATTTCATTGCGGCAAACTCGTAATTTTCGGATAAACTTCCAAAAGTCATGATGGATGCCAATAGGATGGAAAGTGGTAATACTAAAGGAACCATTCTCGGCATTGAGAAAGTTAGGAATTTCATAATCAATATAAAATCCAAGTCTTTACCTGCCAATTCTGCAATGAACAGCCAAACCGTTTGTAGTATGAATATAAAAAAGAGAATTACAAATACCGTAGCAAATGTAGAAAGGAATGTTTTTAATAAGTACCTGTCAAGTATTTTCACCTCGCGAAGTTAATCTAATTTATTGATGTAGTAATTAGGATATTTACTTTCTACAAATGTAAATTGATTTTTTGACAAAGGTTGATTGGTTTTAAAAGAATTAACAGTAAGCGTGGTTTTTGTACCGTTTTTACCTATTTCTATAAGGTTGTAGATGTTTTTAGTTTGCACATCGATGCCTAATAGTATTTCCTTGCGCTGGTCTTTCGCATTGGTTGGCGTAAGTTTAATGTATTGTATTTTTCTTCCTTTAATATCTTGAATGGTATCCCAGTAAAACTTGTAGCCGGTATTGAAAAATGTCAACATTTTTGAAGGAGTGATGGCATTCTCGTCTTTGTCTGCTAATTTTGATATACTAACTTCCTCGTCTTCAGGAACGATGGTATAGGTTTTCTTTCCGTCGTATATTTTAACAACACCCATAAAGTTTAAAACATACATATTGCCTTTAAGGACAACATTTCCTTTGCTATCTCGGTTGATGTTTTCTTTGGTATTCGTTAAAGTGTATTTGAAATCAATTGAAATGTTATCATAAGATTTAATTTTGGTGGTTACTTCATCCAATAAATCTTTTGCTTTTTTATCTTGTGCTTGCGTTGTGAATCCTATAAGTAACAACAGGGCAATCGATACTAACTTTGTCATTTTAATTGTTGTTTTGTTCATTAGAAAAAAATTGATCTAAAGAAGATAAGTCAAGTATGTTAACACTTCTTGCTTTACTTCCTTCAAAAGGACCAACAATTCCAGCAGCTTCTAATTGATCAATCAATCTACCAGCTCGGTTGTAGCCCAATTTCAGCTTCCTTTGCAATAATGATGCCGAACCTTGTTGAGCCGTAACGATTATTTCCGCAGCCTCTCTAAATAGGGAATCTCTTTCCGAAATATCCATCTCCAAATTCACACTTCCTTCTTCACCAACAAACTCAGGCAATAGATAGGCGCTTGCGTAAGCTTTTTGTGAACCAATATATTCTGTGATTTTTTCTACTTCGGGCGTATCTACAAAAGCACACTGAACTCTAACCACATCATTTCCATTAGAGTAAAGCATATCACCTCGTCCAATCAATTGGTCGGCACCTTGAGTATCTAAGATGGTTCTTGAATCAATTTTTGAAGTTACTCTAAAGGCAATTCGGGCAGGGAAATTGGCTTTTATAATTCCTGTAATTACGTTCACGGAGGGACGTTGTGTAGCAATAATTAAATGGATTCCAATGGCACGCGCCAACTGTGCTAAACGCGCAATAGGAGTTTCTACTTCTTTACCAGCCGTCATAATCAAATCGGCAAACTCATCTACAACCAAAACGATGTAAGGTAAGAAACGGTGCCCGTTTTCAGGGTTTAGTTTTCGGGCTTTGAATTTATCGTTATACTCTTTAATGTTACGCACCATTGCGTCTTTTAGCAACGAATAGCGGTTGTCCATTTCCACACAAAGTGAATTCAACGTATTGATTACTTTGTTATTATCAGTAATAATAGCATCTTCAACATCGGGAAGCTTGGCTAAATAATGACGTTCAATTTTATTAAAAAGCGTTAATTCCACTTTCTTAGGATCTACCAAAACAAACTTCACTTCGGCAGGATGTTTTTTGTACAGCAATGAAGTCAATACAGCGTTCAATCCAACCGATTTTCCTTGTCCTGTTGCTCCAGCCATTAAAAGGTGAGGCATTTTGGCTAAATCCACTACAAAAGTTTCATTGGATATGGTTTTTCCTAAAGCAATTGGCAATTCCATTTCGGCTTCTTGAAATTTGGCCGAACCAATCACACTTTTCATAGAAACCATGGTTGGGTTTTTATTCGGAACTTCGATACCAATGGTTCCTTTTCCTGGAATTGGTGCAATAATACGGATTCCTAATGCTGAAAGCGATAGCGCAATATCATCTTCCAGACTCTTAATTTTAGAGATACGAATCCCAGCTTCGGGAACAATCTCGTATAAAGTTACGGATGGTCCAACGGTAGCTTTGATTTGTGCAATTTCAATTTTATAATTGCGGAGTGTTTCTACAATCTTATTTTTATTTTCTTCTAATTCCTCTTGGTTGATAGTAATACCGCCTGAAGAATATTCTTTTAGCAAATCCAATGTTGGGAATTTATAATGCGATAATTCCAAAGTTGGGTCAAATAAACCAAAATCGGCAACCAATTTTGCAGCTAAATTTTCCTCTACAATATCTTCTTCTGGCGCTTTCTCAATTACAAAAGTCTCATCATTGGTTTCGATGATTTCCATTGCTGGAGTAGGAGTGACAGGTGTTGGCTTAATGGTTGGCTCCAAATTAATTTCGGAAGCATTTTCAATAGTTGGTTTTAATGTCTCTTTATTAATTTCAAATTGAGAAGTAGGTTTTAATTCCGGTTCCTCTTCAACAGCATATTCTTCAAGATTGTATTCACCGTTGTCTAACGGAGTTTTCATCGAGCTGATATCCTCGCTAATTTCTTTTTTCTTTTTCTCAAAGAATGATTTTATAGCATCAGGCGACATTTTGATTTTGAAAATCAAATAAATAAGTATTCCAAAAACCAAAACTAATAAGGTTCCTGCTTTTCCAATATAATCTTGGGAAAACAAGTTCATTTCGTAACCAATTGTACCACCAAGTTCGGGTAATGAGGTAGCAAAAAAACCAAATAAAATGGATAATAGAATGATGACAAATAAATCCCAAAACCAAGTGCTTTTTAATTTTTTGAGCGGTAAATCCATTACTAAAAAGGCTCCAGTCAAAAAGAAAAGCTTCACAAAAATAAACGATGCCACACCAAATCCTTTGTAAATAAAGAAGTCGGCAAGGTAGGCTCCAAATTTTCCTAACCAGTTTTGAACAGGTTCGTTTCTATTTAATAAAGCATCAATTTCATTTTGATCTTGTTGCCCATAGATAAAAAAGGAAATAAAGGAAAGGAGTAAGGCAACAGCAATCAAAACCAACATTGTACCGAATAGTACTTTGTATTGACGCATTGATTTTATCGAAATTTTCGGATCTGCTTTATCATCTTTTACAGCCGATTCCTTTTTTATTGTCTTAGCCATTGTGATTTACTAGGGTTACTGTATAAATTTTGGAATATAAATTAACATTCCAATAGCGATAGCCGCCATGGCTGCAAACAAAACTGCTCCCGCAGCTATATCTTTTATGAAACCAATTCTGTCGTGAAATTCTGGGTGAATAAAATCGGCAATCTTTTCTACAGCCGTATTTAATCCTTCAATGCTCAACACTAATCCGAAAGCTAATACTTGCATCATCCATTCATAACGATCAATGTGAAAATAAAAACCCGCAATAATCATTAACACGGCCAATGACGATTGTGCCATTACACTGTGCTCCGTAGTAATAAGTTTATAGGCGCCTTTTACAGCAAACCCCATACTTTTTAAACGTCCTGAAAGAAAAGAGGTGTCTTTTTGAAATTCCATAAGTTGTATTATAGAGAAGCTAAAGCTTTATCGTAATTAGGTTCGTCAGCAATTTCAGGAACTTGTTCTGTATATTTTACCGTACCCTTTTCGTCAAGTACGATTACAACTCTTGAATGTAATCCAGCTAAAACGCTTTCTACCATTTCTAAACCATACTCTTTCCCAAAACTACCTGTATTAAAATCGGAAAGGTTGATTACGTTTTCCAATCCTTCAGCACCACAAAAACGCTTTTGAGCAAAAGGCAAATCTCTTGAAATACACAATACTTTAGTGTTGTTTAATTGGCTTGCACTTTCGTTAAATTTTCTAACGGAGGTAGCGCAAGTTCCTGTATCGATACTTGGAAATATGTTTAAAACCAATTGACTTCCTGCAAAATCGGCTAGGGAAACAATTGATAAATCGTTTTTTACTAATTTGAAATCAGGTGCTTTTGAACCTACTTTAGGTAATTCACCACTTGTTTTTACTGGATTTCCTCCAAGTGTAACTGTTGCCATTGTTTTGAAATTTTAAGTGTCAAAAATAGGAAATTTATTTGAGATAAACCTTTACCAATTTTAACAACTTTTGTTTGGTGTTTATATTTGTATATCGTAATATTGCAATATAATAATACAACTACTTATGGGAGCTTCAAAAACCGACTTTTTTTCAGACAATCAAAACGAATTAGCAACCTTATTCAAAGCGTTGTCACATCCAGCACGTGTGGCAATTATAGAATATCTTTTAAAGGTGGATACTTGCATTTGTGGTGATATTGTAAACGAATTGCCTTTGGCGCAACCCACAGTTTCACAGCATTTGAGAGAATTAAAAAACGCAGGAATTATAAAAGGGACTATAGAAGGAACGGCAATTTGTTATTGTATCAATCCAGAAGCGTTGAAGAAATTTGATGCTTATTTCTCGGGAATCACAACTCAATTAAAAAATAAATGTTGTTAAACTAAATACTTAAAATCATGAAACTATCTCAATTTAAAAAGCATCTTGAAACAGTAACTGAAATCCAGTTTGTTTTACCAAATGGCAAGAAAATACCTTCTCATTTTCACATTACCGAAGTAGGAATGACAACCAAACAATTCACCGACTGTGGCAACACGTTTCGAATTGCTAAAACAGCCACATTCCAACTTTGGACATCGGTAGATTTTTACCACCGTTTGGAACCACAAAAAATATTGAAAATTATCAACGCTACCGAAAATATGTTTGCTGGTGAAGATTTAGAAATTGAAATTGAATATCAATTGGATACTATTGGAAAGTTTGGATTGGAATTTAGCAACAATGAGTTTGTTTTGACTAATACCAAAACCGATTGTTTGGCAAAAGACAATTGTGGTATTTCTGTTGATAAAATCAAAACCAAAATTGGCGAATTAAAAGAAGCTTGTTGTGGTGTAGATTCAAATTGCTGTTAATGATGAGTAAGAAAGTACATTGGGAAAATGTTTTCTCAACTAAAACTGAAACAGAAGTGAGTTGGTATCAAAAATATCCGCAAACATCCGTAAATTTTATAAAAAAGCTACAATTGCCTTTTGATGCCAAAATCATTGATGTTGGCGGCGGAGATAGTTACTTAATTGATGCACTTTTAGTATTGGGCTATACCAATTTATACCTTTTAGATATTTCTCCAAAAGCTATCGAAAGAATTAAAAATAGGTTAGGAGATAGCGCTTCAAAAGTGACTTTTATTGTTTCCGATATTTTAGATTTTGTGCCTTCAACTTCTTTTGATGTTTGGCATGATAGGGCTTCATTTCACTTTTTAACAGAACAAGAAGATATTGAAAAATATAAGGAAATTGTTTCGAATGCAATTCCGATAAACGGTAAACTAATTCTGGGTACCTTCTCGGATAACGGCCCTAAAAAGTGTAGCGGTTTGGATATTACGCAATACAATGAAGCGAGTATTACTAAGCTTTTTGAAAATAATTTTGAAAAAACGGAATGTGTCACAGAAGATCATCAAACACCTTTTGATACAATTCAGAATTTTATTTTTTGTAGTTTTTCTAAAATTTAAAACATGTTTGACGCAATTTCAAAAGTTATAAAAAGTATTTCTACTTTAGCGATTAGCGAAGAAAGAAAGGTTATTCTAAATCCTTTAATCGCTTATATTCAAGAGCAATTGGATCAACAAAAGCCGGTTCATTTGAATTTTATCTGCACACACAATTCCAGACGAAGTCATTTGGCTCAAATTTGGGCACAAACTATGGCTTTTTATTTTGGGATTGAAAATATATTTTGTTATTCGGGTGGGACAGAGGCTACTGCAATGTTTCCAAAAGTTGTTGAGACTTTACTAAATCAAGGATTTCAAATTCAGAAATTAAGCGAAGAAAAGAATCCTATTTACGAAGTAAAATATGATTCAAATGAACCACCCATCATTTGCTTTTCCAAAACTTTTGATGATGATTTCAATTCCAAAACTAAGTTTGTTGCCATCATGACTTGTTCCTCTGCGGATGTAGCTTGTCCATATATTCCAGCTGCCGAAAAGCGATTTTCTATTCGTTACGAAGATCCCAAAAGGTTTGATGGAACCGATTTGATGAATGCTAAATATTCAGAGCGAAGTATGGAAATTGGAAGTGAAATGCATTATGTATTTTCCCAAATTCAAAAATAAAATTTATGAAAAAAAGACTTTCCTTTCTTGATAATTATTTGACACTTTGGATTTTTATGGCAATGTTACTTGGTGTTGGTATTGGCTATTTCTTCCCAAATTCATCAGGTTTTATCAATTCATTTTCTGCGGGAACTACGAATCTTCCTTTGGCAATTGGGTTAATCCTAATGATGTATCCGCCTTTGACCAAGATTGATTTTTCTCAAATTCCTAAAATGTTTAAAAACACAAAATTGGTGACAGCATCTTTTATAATTACGTGGATTGTAGGTCCGTTTTTGATGTTTTTGTTGGCTACGATTTTTTTGAAAGACTATCCCGAATACATGACAGGGCTGATCATTATTGGAATAGCACCCTGTATTGCGATGGTAATTGTTTGGAATGAATTGGCCGAAGGTAACCGAGAATTAACAGCTGGTTTAATTGGTATTAATAGTTTGTTGCAAGTGTTTTTCTTTAGTTTGTATGCCTATTTTTATCTGGCAGTGATGCTACCTTTGTTTGGAATTAAAGGATTGCAACTTAATATAACTATTGCTGAAATAGCCAAAACGGTTGGTATTTATCTTGGAGTTCCCTTTGTGTTAGCTGTAATCTCAAGGTATTCGATTAAGAAATTCATAGGAGATAAGTGGTTTAATCAAAAGTTTATTCCTTTTGTTTCTCCAATAACGCTTATTGCATTGCTCTTTACGATAGTTGTGATGTTCAGTTTAAAAGGCGAAATGATTGTGGATTTACCGATGGATGTTATCCGTATTGCTATTCCATTAGTAATCTTTTTTACGCTAATGTTCTTCCTGATGTTTTTTGTTTCCAAAAAAATAGGCGCCAATTATCGTGATACTGTAGCGCTTTCTTTTACAGCTGCTGGAAATAATTTTGAATTGGCAATAGCTGTTTCGATAGGTGTTTTTGGAATTAATAGCGGACAAGCTTTTGCGGGTGTTATTGGCCCATTGGTAGAAGTTCCTGCGTTGATTATTTTGGTCAACGTTGCTTTTTGGTTAAAGAAACACTATTACAAATAATAATACATCAGTAAAATTATAAGATAGTAAATGTCATTCCTGCAGAAATGAAATGACGTTCGGTTTCTTGAAGAACATTATTGCTGTCCAATTTTTGAACGCCATAATCGTTATACGAATAGCTAACAAAAACTGGAAGGCTATAATTTTTCGAAATTTTAATTTCTTTCTCCACTTTGATTCCAACATTGGTAAACGTAAATCCCGCTTTACTACTGGCATCGGTTCCGTAATAACCACCGTTTATAATTGCCGCTCCAACAAAAGGACGAACATCAATACCAGCTTTTTCGAAAGTGTGTGTGTAACCAACTTCAGCATAACTCGAATAAGCTCTACCTGCTGGTGCTCCGTTTTCATCATATTTATAGTCGTTACCGCCAAATAAAGTACTCCATTGAAAATCCAAAGGCACTCCTTTTTCAGAGAAATCTAGCAGTACCGAAAAATCTAATGTCTGCGCGGAACCTTCCGAATAATCAAAATAATTAGCTCTGGAATTGTCGCTGTTTTCTTCGTAAGCTTTTTTAGTGGATGGCCAATAATAATCACTTATCATAACTTGAACAACATCTGAAATTTGATAGGAAATGCTCCAATCGATTTCGTTATAAGCATCGGCATCATTGGAAAAATTGGTGGTTGCCCACAAACTAAAAGTAAGTTTTTTGGTAATGTTATAATCCACATAAGGTTGAAAAGCGAGTTTATCAGCATTGTATTTTAAACCTCGCCACAAATAAGGATAGACAACATCCACGGCTGCTGTCCATTTACTTTTCGGAGTTTCAGATGTTGTAGTTGCCAATGAATCTGTTGGTTTTTCTTGCCCAAAAGTTAAACTGCACGTTAGTAGTAATATAAAAAGGAGTACTATTTTTTTCATGTATTTGAATGTGTTTTTCTTCTGACTGCGCCAAAGATAATTGATTCATTCTTCGGTTTTATTTTTTTTTAATTGTAATTAATATAATACTATATTTGTTTTCATAACTAACCCATTTACATTCGACAATAAATGAATTTTTCAAACTTATTCAGAAAAAAATCAGCAAAAGTAATAGTTCAAGAAGGAGGAGATGGCGAAGAGCACTCGGGACTTCATAAAGTTTTAACCGTAAGAGATTTAACGTTTTTTGGAATCGCTGCTATCATCGGTGGTGGTACTTTTAGTGCTATCGGAAACGCTTGTTTTTCGGGCGGTCCAGCCGTAGTATTGCTCTATGTGATGTGTGCGATTGCTTGTGGTTTTACTGCCATGTGTTATGCTGAATTTGCTTCACGTGTGCCTGTTTCAGGAAGCGCTTATACCTATGCATACGTTTCTTTCGGGGAATTATTTGCCTGGATTATTGGTTGGGCATTGATTATGGAATACTCTATTGGTAACATTTATATTGCTTTTTCATGGAGTGGTTATTTCACCAATTTGTTGGAAACCTTTCATGTCCATTTACCCGAATGGCTGACCATTAATTACAAATCGGCACAAGATGCTTTTGTTGCCAATAAAGGAGAAGAAGGTTTGTTAGCTTGGCAAAATGCTCCCGTTCTTGGAGGTTTAAAAATCATCTTCGATTTGCCTGCGGTGGTTATCAATCTGTTGATTACATATTTGGTTTATAGAGGTACAAAAGAATCTAAAAATTTCAGTAACGTAATGGTTTACATAAAATTAGCCATCATTGCTTTGGTAATTGTAGTTGGTGCTTTTTATGTAGATATTGCCAATTGGACGCCTTTTATGCCAAACGGATTTAGTGGTGTTATGGGAGGTGTTTCGGCAGTTTTCTTTGCCTATATTGGTTTTGATGCTGTTTCTACGCTTGCCGAAGAAAGTAAAAATCCACAACGCGATTTGCCAAAAGGAATGATTTATTCGCTTGTAATTTGTACCGTTGTCTTTATTGTTTTGGCATTAGTTATTACGGGAATGGTTTCTTACCAACTCTTAGGAGTTAGTGATCCTTTAGCAGAAATATTTGCTTTGAAAGGCGTTAAATGGATGCTGTTTATAGTTTCAATTGCAGCTGTTGTTGCGATGACGAGTGTATTGCTAGTTTTTCAAATGGGGCAACCAAGAATATGGATGACTATGAGTCGTGATGGATTATTACCTAAAAAGTTTTCGTCCATTCATCCGAAATATAAAACACCTGGATTTGCTACGATTGTTACTGGATTGGTAGTTGGTATTCCTATTTTCTTTACCGATGAAAACTTCGTATTGGACTTTACCAGTATTGGAACTTTGTTTGCTTTTGTATTGGTTTGTGGAGGTGTTTTAATGCTTTCCCCACAAAGTGAAGCCGATTTAGCAGAACGTGCTACTAAAGGAAAATTCAGAATCCCTTATATCAATTCTAAGTTTATTTTCCCTGCGATTGTTGTACTTGCAACTGTTTTAATTCTAAACTATCTTCCCACTTTCTTCACAGATGTCTTTGATTTCTCTGAAGGAAAAATGGCAACCAACTTACCGATGCTCGTATTCCTAATCGTTTGTGCAGTTATGGCTGTTTTGTCATTCCTTAAAAATCTTTCTTTAATTCCATTATTGGGATTGGTTTCCTGTTGTTATTTACTGACAGGAATGGCGGTTTCCAATTGGATGTGGTTTGGTTCTTGGTTGGTAATCGGTTTGGTAGTTTATTTTGTCTACAGTTATAAAAACAGTAAACTAAATACGGATAAAGCATAAACTTTATTACATACTATAAAACACAAAATCCCGACTCGTTCGGGATTTTGTGTTTTTATAAACGATTGGGAATTGCTTTGTTTTTTGCCTATATTTATCCAATCCTAACAATCAAATACTGCATTATGAATTCTAAAATAACTTTTTTAGTCCTTTCCTTTTTATGTATTCAAATCACTTCTGCTCAGGAAGAAAAGAAAAAGGAAGCACCCAAATGGGATGTTGCCAAACCCGGAGATAGCTTTAATTACAAACCTCATAGCTTCAGCACTTCAGAAGGGACTTGGATGAACCTTGATGTTAGTCCCGATGGAAAAACGATTGTCTTTGATATGCTTGGCGATATTTACAGTTTGCCCATAACAGGAGGAAAAGCCAAAGTTTTGCGCTCTGGAATTCCTTTTGAAGTGCAACCAAGATTCAGCCCTGACGGGAAAAGCATTTCCTTTACCAGTGATGCAGGTGGTGGCGATAACATTTGGATAATGAAAGCGGATGGAAGCAACCCAAAGCAGGTTACTAAAGAAGATTTTAGATTGTTAAATAATGCGGCGTGGATGCCCGATGGAAATTATCTGGTAGCGCGTAAACACTTCACTTCGGAGCGTTCTGCGGGAGCAGGAGAGATGTGGCAATATCATGTCAATGGTGGCGGTGGTGTTCAATTGACCAAGCGTAAAAATGACCAACAGGATGTCAACGAACCAGTCATTTCGCCTGACGGAAAATATATGTATTATAGCGAAGACGTTTCGCCAGGAGGTTTTTTTCAATACAATAAAGACCCCAATAAAGAAGTTTATGTTATCAATAGATATGATTTTGAAACTGGAAAAACAGACAGAATTGCGGGAGGACCAGGAGGAGCAGCCCGACCACAAATTTCACGAGATGGAAAATTAATGGCGTTTGTAAAACGTGTGCGAACTTCAACCGTA